>Ga0070737_10001819_pt1 | contig 28381 bp, 21 predicted proteins | sample Coa_R1_10_FD_66438 | JGI IMG/M metagenome (GOLD analysis project Ga0070737, IMG submission 66438) | Surface soil microbial communities from Centralia Pennsylvania, which are recovering from an underground coalmine fire - Coalmine... | ecosystem: Environmental > Terrestrial > Soil > Unclassified... | reverse complement strand
TCAATAAAGTGTTTGGCTACTATATTGAGGTGACGAAGGCCAATATCGCGCGCGTGCCGGAGGACTATCAGCGCCGCCAGACGCTCGCCACTGGTGAACGCTATGTCACCACCGACCTGAAGGAGCGCGAGGCGCTTGTCCTCAGCGCAGAGGAGCAGATCGCAGAACTCGAGCGCACGCTCTATAGCCAGGCGCTCAAAACACTGGCAGGGTATCAGCCACGGCTACGGGCGACGGTGGCGGCGCTGGCGCAACTGGATGTGTGGCTGGGGCTGGCCGAGGTGGCGCGAGCGCGTGGCTACGCTCGCCCTGAGCTTTCAGACGATACCGCACTTGAGATCATCGGCGGGCGGCATCCTATTGTGGAAGCGACGCTCGACGGCGCTGAGTTCATCCCCAACGATACGCGCCTCGCCACCCCTGGCGCAGACGCGGCTGGCGCGCGGATTATGCTGCTGACGGGGCCAAACATGGCGGGCAAGTCTACCTATCTGCGTCAGGTGGCTGTGATCACCCTGCTGGCGCAGATAGGCTCGTTCGTTCCGGCGGCCAGTGCGCGTATTGGGCTGGTAGATCGCATCTTCACGCGGGTCGGCGCAGAAGACGACCTGGCGCGCGGCCTGAGCACCTTCATGCTGGAGATGATCGAGACGGCCTATATCCTGCGGCACGCCACGCCGCGTAGCCTGATCGTGCTGGATGAGGTGGGGCGCGGCACCAGCGCGGGTGACGGCATTGCTATCGCGCGAGCGGTGGTCGAGCATCTGCACGATGTGACGCTGGCCCGCACGCTCTTCGCCACGCACTATCACGAGCTGGCGCGCCTCGCCGACCATTTGCCGCGTCTACGTGTCTTTCGGATGGAGGTGGCCGAACGAGACGGGCAGGCGATTTTCTTGCATCGCGTGGTCGCCGGGGTAAGCGATCACAGCTACGGCGTACAGGTGGCGCGCATGGCAGGATTGCCCGCCAGCGTAACCACCCGCGCCGAAGAATTGCTGGGCGCGACCTCTGGCGATGGCGATTCCCTGGCGCCAGGGCAGGCGCTCGAGGCGCAGGCGCTGCGCATCGCCGAGGCGACCAGCCCCTATGCGACGAATGCTGCAAATGGCGCGTCAGCCTCCACCGATGAGGTGGAAGAATCGCTGTCGAACGCTGGGCCGATGGATGGTGTTTCGGAACCCACGCTTCCTGCGCAGTCAAGTATTCCCGTCGCAAACATCGCCAGCCAGCGCGATCTTGCGCTTGCGCTGGCAAGCCTTCCCCTGGTAACAACCACACCGCTCGATGCGCTCAACCTGCTGTTCGCCCTTCAGCAGCGGGCGCTGGCAGTGCTACAGCACGAACGTGAAGAGGAATGAATGCCGCTATCGAGGAAGAAATCCTCCCCCTGCGTGATCCCCGTCTCGCCTGTGTCGCTGAACCTGTTTGCATGTTTGCTGAATGCGCTCGTTGCAATCTCGCCAGTTAGCGAGTATAGTGGAGGAAGCATTTTCATCCGAATAGCCTACACTTGGTATACTGGCGACGACTCTGTCGTAGCGCATAGTTGGCAGCGCGCATGCGGGGCTGAAGGCGGTTGTCTCTATGTTCATCACGTAGGTGGTGTAGGCGCCACGACAGACTGCCCAGGCGAAGGCCAGGGAGCAGAGGGACGATCTACGACAGCGCGTCACGAGTACATGAGGCAGGGTGTGTTGAGGTGGGGGCGCATCAGAGCGCGCCAGAACAAAGTGGAAGAGAGGAATACATGCGACCATTAGCCGCGACCGACGAGGCCATTACCGATCTCTACGATACAAAGCGGGGCACCTTCCTGGTGAATATCCCCGTCTGGCTGGTGCTGACGCTCGCCCTCACTGGCGTCGTCGCGTTTGCCATGTCGGGTTTCCTCGGCTATGAAGTGGCTGGCACGCCAGCCGCCGCAAACGACATCTTTTACAAGCCGTGGGAACTCTATCTTTGGTTCTGCGCACTGCTCGTCACGTTGCAGGTGCTGATCTTCCGCAACAAAGCGCTGCGCGGGCGGTTGATTACTACATTGATCTTCAGCGCCATCAGTATTGTCATCGTGTATTTGATCGGTTTCCCCGGTGGCATCATCCGGCGCTTTTTTGGTGAGTTGTTTCCCACGCTGGCAAACGCTGGTGTCACCTACACCGTTATCAACTTCGGCGTCATCATCATCTACTTCGCTGATAGCATCTGGCGCTGGATACGGCGCGCGCGCAACCTGCCGCTCAACCCGGTCATAGACCTGCGTACCGGCAAAGAAATCCGCGAGCCGGTTGATCCCAAAACACTGCCAAGCCTGTCGGAGTTGATCTCAGGCGACCTGATCGCAGGCGCGGGGCTGGCCGCGTTGCTGGCGCTCTTGTTCCAGCCATCCGTGCTGAGCTACTTCATCCACACCATTCCGCCGCTGTCTGACTGTACCTCGATTCCCCTCAGTCTGACCACCTCCAATTGCGTTCAGGCTGGCAGCGGCGGCCCATCGTTGAACTTTGTGGATGAGGTTCAGGCGCTCAGCTACTTCATCATTGGCATCTTGTGGCTGGCGCTGACGGCGGTGCTTGGTGGCTTTGGCGCTGTGGAGGGCGTACCTGAGCGTGCCGCGCCAAGTTCATCGCTGAGGCAGGCGGCGCAAAACGCTGGAGTGGATGAGCGTGGCGCGACGGCGCCCATCGCTGAGAATGTTGCGGGGACAGTGCTCGACACGATTCGCACGGCGCTCGACCGCCGCCTGCGTTTGTTGCTCGAAAGCCTGGCGCGTTCGCTGCGCAACATTGCCTGGCCAGCGCTGATCTTCTTCGCCACCTATGGCCTCTATCAATTGTCGGTCAATTTGCAAGCGTACCTGCATGCGACAAAGCCGCTGAACATGCTTGGTTCGTTCAGCCCCATCGTGATGTACATTCTGCCTGCCATTGGGTGGGGCTTGCTGAGTGTCGTTGGCGCGGTCTTTTCCGCCGCACTCACGGTCTTCCGCTGGCATGTGGCAGATAACACCTTCCGCTTCCTGGGGCTGGTCGGTTTCATCGTGTTGCTCACCTTCTGGATCTTCGATCTGGCGCTCTGGGGTTTCAACCAGTTGTTGCTGCTGACGCATGCCACAGATCGCCACCCGTTTGATCCGCCGAGCGTGCTGGCCTACATCTCGATGCTGGCGCTGGTGATCTTTGGCTCGATCTTTCTGGTTCGGTCGATGCGTGGCCCCTCACAGCAGACACGCGCGGCGGCCAACCAGCTTGGCGCCTCGTTCGAGCAGACAACACAGGGCGCACGCCGGGGCGCGGCGCCAGGCGCGAACGACCAGGCGCAGACAAATAAAGTTTCCGCCGTCAATCTGGGAGAGTATCCACAGGGACAGGGAACAACAGGGGCAAGCGGGGCAAGCGGGGCAAGCGGGGCAAGCGCCGACGGAGCCAACTCAACACGCGGCGCCAACGTATCAGATGCGTAAGGCGTGTGTCGCGCGTCTATAACATAGTGTAGAGTGGGTGTGGGCGATTGGGCCTTCGTGTCGTCAGGCTGCCAGCGTGGCTGGTGGGCATGACGCCCACCGGTTGGGCGCAGGTTTCGCCACTGGCGTCCAACAACATACTGTTCTCATCCAGGACTATCCAGGAGTTGACTATGCGTGGAGTGTTCAACCGAACAAGCCCAACACAACAAGCGATCACCGACGTCTACGACGAACGGACACGCTTCTTTCTGGTACGATATCCTCCAGCCCTGGTGGTAGGGCTGGGCCTCACCGGTATTCTCGCCTTCGCGCTGACCGCATTCGCGGGCTATCGCGACGCTGGTGAACCGACCATTACGGGGGTGATATTTCACCATCCCTGGCCGATCTACCTGTGGTTCTGCGCGCTGATCATCACGTTGCAGGTTTCCATCATGCGCCATCCATCGCTGCGCAGGCAGCTCTACGAGACGCTGATCGTGACGATCATCGCGATGATCTTCGAAGGCTTTTTCGCGCTCGACCCGGAGCTTGCCAACTATCTCTTCAACGTTCTGTTGCACATCCCCATCCCAGATATTGGCCGGAGCGCCTGGACGTACACGATCATCAACTTTGGCCTGATCGCGATCTTCTGGATCGACACGATCCGCCGCTGGATTCGCGTGCAGTTCAAGCGCCCGACCACGCGCGTGGTTGACCTGGGCATTGGTGTGACGATTGAGGTTGGCGAGTCGGGCAACCTGCCCAGCCTGCCGGAGTTGGTTTCGGGCGACCTGCTTGCGGGCGGCGCGCTCACATTGATCCTCTTCCTAATCTTCCGGCCCGATCTGCTGACGTTCCTTTCCAATGCCTTGCAGTATCACACGACGATTGACACCTGCACTGTGTCATGGCCGATTGGCAATTGCACGCCTCCAGGCGGAACGCTGACCGATCCGCCGACCCTCAGCTTCATGGATTTGATCCAGACGCTAGTCTATGTGGTGCTGGGATTGCTCACGCTGGCGCTGACCGCGACGGCGACTGCCGTTGGCGCACTGACCGAGCGCGTGTCGGGCGTCGGACAGAACGGCGCAACGCCTACCCCAGGCACGGTAACGCCACCTATCGCCGCCGGTTCGCTTTCCACCAGCGGCGACGCGGGCGCGCGTGGCGCTGGTGAAACGGTAGCTGTTGTCGTGTTGAACGCGCTGCGTGCCGCGATCAGTCGGCGCATCAGCATCGCGATAGATAACTTCCTGGTCTCGCTGCGCAATGTGATCTGGCCAGTGCTGATCTTCCTCGGCACCATCGCCATCGGCACGGCGTGTATTAACATCCAGCGCTACCTGCACCTGCAAAGCGACAAGATCACCTGTGCGCAGAACCCGCCCTATCCTGACGCGACCGATTGTGCGGCTGCCATCAGCCAGTTGAACGCGCTGGTGAACTATCAGGATGTCGTGCTGGCGGCGATACTTGGCCTTGCCTGCACGCTCTGCATCGTGTTGGCGGCGGCGCTGCTGATCCTCTCCTGGCGTGTGGTGGAAAACTCCTTCCGCTTCCTGGGGTTGGTCGGTTTCATCGTGTTGCTCACCTTCTGGATCTTCTCGCTGGCATTGACGGCTTTCAACTCGCTGTTGATCCTACTGCATGCCACGCCACGCCAGCCGTTCCCGCTGTTTGGCGCCAGTACGCTAGCCTCGATCATCGCGTTCCTGCTGACGGCAATCTGGCTGGTTGTCAGGCAGTTGCGCCAGCCAGCGGGCGCTCGTGCGCGCGCTGTGCCTGCCGCCAGTAAGTCGCCCACAACGACAACGACAACGACAACGACAACGCCTGCGGCTCCCACTCCAACGGCGTCTACTGGCGCGAATATGCCATCTGCGACGAGCACGACGAGCACGACGACTGGGACGACAACGAGCAGCCACTCGCCGCAGACGATGCCTGCCACCATGCGCAATGCGGAAGACGATACGGCGCCATTGCCATAGCCAGACCACATAGCGTCTCATTGAACAAGAAAAGCCCCCTTCTCATGCGAGGAGGGGGTATTGTTTGCTTACCCGTTTATCCGTCGTTCTGCGCATCCTCCGAGCGGATAGCGGCTGGTGCGCTTACCGGAACGGGCGTTTCGTCCGCATGCTGTTCACGCTGCTGGCGTTGGTCGCTTCGCAGGATGTAGGTCTTTTTGTGGCGCTGGTCGTCGCCCGCGAACTCGTCAGCGCCACGAGAGCGAACAAAGACACGCAGCACAATGGGGTTTGCGCGATGCGCCGCAAGGAGATCGCTGGCCGCCGGAACCGCCATCAACGCATCGAGCAGCTTCAGGCGCCATTCCGTGGCAAGAGCGGAGCGCGCCGCTTCATCACGGGTATCTTGCAACTCCAGATAGACGCTATACTCATTTGGATAGGATGGATTGGCGCTATGCTTGAAATGATGAAGCATTGGCATGATACCAGCCGCCTCGAGCGCAGACTGAAGGATGGCCGGAGAGACATTTGCGCTGTTCACGATGCACGTCTCGTCAGCGCGCCCAAGTATCACCCCCAGCGTCGCCCCATAGGGAATATCGCCCTTCTTTCCACCGGCGGCAAGAAAGGCGCGTCGCCAGTCGGGCGCCTCGCGCCGCAGCGTTTTCATCAATTGCTCAGACGGGATCGTCCAGGCGAGGTCGTTGATGCGATAACGAACGAGCGGACGGTGCTTCCAGGAGGTGAGCACAAGACCATCGGAGGGATCAAGCTCCGCATAGACAGAGAGCGCAGGCACAAATTCAAGGAGCGCCTTTTCCCTGTGTTCGGGCGATAGCCCCAGACTTTCCCAAAGCTGTGGGCGCTCGGCAAGGAATCGTTCGAGCCAGACAGAAAATGGGGTTGACCGTGCGACCACAATGCCCGTATCAGACGAGACATACGCAACAAGCTCGCTGCCCAATGCTTTGGGGTCAAACGCCATCTCATTCCGCAGCCGTTCGCGGATGGAGAGCGCAACCAACTGACCGCCTATCATAATCACTTTATTGCGAAACTGCGCCCAATTAACACCTGCCTCTGGATCGGTGCGGGTGATCTCATCCAGGCGGTCAAAAAGACGCTCGTAGGTGCCAGGGAATGAAATGATAAAGAGCGATTCGTACCGCTGCTTCACCAGCCAGCGCAGGAGTGCAATGACAGTGTTGGAATCCTCACCGGGGCCAAACACCTCAAAGTTCCAGTGGGTGGCTTCTTTGAGCGAAAACAGTGACCGATAAGGCGAGTTGCCGCTCTGGTCGCCGCCTTCAATTGCCGTCATCTGAATCACCGCAGTTGGGACACCTTTGTGCGTGCCGAGTGAGCGTAACACTCCTTCGAAGGTAGCGCGCAGAATATACAGTTCTTTCCAACTGAGCGGCCAGACGGTCGGCGCGCCGGTAGTTCCCGACGAACGTCCAATGAGCGCATCGCCTGCGGGCGAGGGTATACGGCTGTCTAGCAGATCGTTTTCCGGCTCGCGCTCTGTCTCGTCTTTGCTGATGGTAGGAAGCTGCTGGAAATCTTCCCAGGTCAGCCGCTTCATACGCTCGTCGGTAAACCCATGCGCTTCATAGAGCCTCCGGTAAAAGGGCACATATGTGTATGCCTGTTGTGCGGCGCGAATCGCTGCGTTACGTCCAGCGCGTTCGATGCGCCGCGCTCCCATGAGACGAAAGACGCGGTATGCGAGTGAAGGGCGTCCGGCAAGAAGCATATTGAGGCGAAGCGAAAGTGGGATGCGGGCCATAAGCTGGCCTCCTTTCGAAAAGACTTGCGGATGTGCGAGCCAGGCGAACGAACTCGATCTGATGACGTCATGCTACTGTAGTTACACAAACTCGTCAAGTAGAGGTGTCTTGCAAACCTTACACTGGTTCCATAGGCAGATTGGCGGTGGGCAACAGGAGAAAAGGCAAGGGGTGTTGACGGGAGCCTGTGGCGTTAGTATAGTAGGGCATAAGATGAAGCCGATCACCGTATGCTTTGCCTGTTTGCGAGTGGTGGAAGCAGCGACATTGCAGGCGCCACGGCATGGTATTTGGGGACGAAGCGACATGCTCATACAGAGCCAATCAGTGGCAGCGGGGCGAGTAGAGTAGTAGAGCGGCGAACAAACATATTCCGAAACGAGGAGATCGATACCATGCGTGATGAACGAGCACTGGCGTTACCCGATGACAAGCGTCAAGCGCCCACACGAAGCGGCGTTGGCCCTTTGGGTTGGTGGTATCGGTTGGCGGCCCCGCCCGATCCGCCTGTTGGGGCATCGCTTGCCCAACGCGAGCTGGTGCGCCGTGGGCGCTTGGCGGCCACTTTGCTGCTTGGGTATATTGTCCTGACGCTTTTTGCGATTCCTATCGGCTTGTCTGACCCCGCGACGCTGTACACATTGCTTGCCAGCTATGTGTTGAGCGCAGTGATGGTGCTCCTGAATCGCATTGGGCAGGTGGCGATTACCGCCACGATGCTTGTCATTCTCAGCGACGCTGTCTTTGTGTTGGCGATTGTGGGGGCGCCGCATGGTCTGGAGCTTATCTATGTTCCCCTCTTTGATCTCATGATCATCGCCGAACTCTTCGCCGTCTCGCTGCTGCCGCCCGCCAGTGTGTTTGCTGTCGCAGCTGTCAATACAGCGATCATCCTTGGGCTTGTCTTTCTTCAGCCGCATGGGGCGAACTTTCCGGCTGACTCTTCACCGGATTACTATACAACCATCATTCGCCCTATCATCCTTCACTTCATCGTCGCTGTCGTCTCGTACCTCTGGGTGACGAGTTCGCTGAATGCGCTGCGTCGGGCTGACCGCGCCGAAGAGCTGGCCCAGCTTGAGCGGCGAGAAATTGAGCGTACACGCTCAATGGAGCGAGGCGTGCGCGAGGTGCTGGCGACGCATGTACAGCTTGCCAACGGCAACTTCAACGCGCGTGTGCCGCGCCTCGATGATCCGCTGCTCTGGCAGATCGGTTCGAGCCTGAACAACCTGATCAACCGCTTCGCGCGCCTGGCGCAGGATGAGTTTACGCTGCGCCGCACGGTTGATGAGGCGCGACGCCTGGGTGAGGCATTGCGCGCGCTTCTCGAAGGGCGACTCCCCATCTGGCCTGCGCCAAGCGGCACCGTGGTGGATGAACTGTTGCCACCGCTCCAGGCGCTGCTCACCCGTGGGATCAATCGCCCCGACGCAGGCGTCCCAGGCGCGCAGCGTGCGCAGGGTGTTCCGGGCGCATACTCACCAGCGCAGCTTGCTGGCAGCGCGCCCTATGGCGCTCCACAGATCGCCGCGCCTGGCTCCGACATATACGCGCCCACTGGGCCAGTTGGGCAGTTTGGAGCGGCCAGCCAGCCTGGCCAATGGGGCGATCTGCCTGGCGCAGGACAGCAGCCGGGGCGCGCGCCCTATCAGCCGACAAACCCCGTTGACGCGCTTGAAGCCCAACTGCCGGAGTGGCTGCGTGGGCCAGGGTCGCGCTTCCCGCAGTCGGCGGCACAACCACCCCAACCACCCCAACCACCCCAACCACCCCAACCACCTCAGCCAACGCCGTTGCCACGCTTCGGCCCACAAAGTCCACAAAGTCCACAAAGTCCACAAAGCCAGCACAGTATGCAGATGTATCCCTATCCAGGGTCTCCAGACTACCCTGATCTGGAAGGAGACGCTGGTGGCATGTCTCGTGGCGAACCGCCGCCACAGCGCGAGCCTTATGAATGATGCGCTCAGTTGAGAGAAAGGTAGAAAGCGATGGATGAACTGGTAGATCGGGTAGGCATCGAGATCGTGCGTGATCAGGTGCATGAGTTTATCGTGATGAACTTTCTCTATGACGGCGCTGCGGATACCCTCGACGACGACATGCCCTTGCTGGAGCAGGGTATTATAGATGCGACCGGCGTCCTTGAGATCGCGCTGTTCGTCGAGGATACCTATGGGATTCAGGTGACACAAAGCGATCTCGTTCCCGAAAACTTCGATACTGTACGCAACATCGCCGCGTTTGTCGTCGAGCAGATCGCCAACCTGTAATCTCTGTAATCTCTGTAATCTGTCCTGTCATTCGCCAGCCCGGACGCCTGTTGGCGCACCCGCAGGATGTGGCGGGGATGTGCTATGCTGGAAAAGCCGCCAGCGCCACGGGCGTCCCTGGCGAGCGCGCGATCACGAAGCGCATGGAACATGAGACAGAGCCGACCAAAGAGGGAAAGCAATGAACGATCCTGAGATTTTGCAACGGATAGATGAATTGGTCAAAGAAGAACACCAACTCGATCAACAGGCGGCGGCAAGCGGTGGCCTCACCGAGGAGCAACGCGCGCGGCTCAAAGAGCTTGAGGTCAACCTTGACCAATGTTGGGATCTCCTGCGGCAGCGTCGTGCGCGCCGCAACGCGGGGCAGAATCCCGATGAGGCACAGACACGGCCTGGTGAGACGGTCGAGCACTATTTGGCCTGATTCGCAGCCGGAGCGTTTCAGGGTGGTTAGGGGAGGCGGCTGCCGAGCGCGACGCTGATCACGCCGCCCAACCCATGCGCCTGCTCGATTGCCAGGAAGTGGCGCAGGCCGCGCCCATAGAGATCATTGCGTTTGACTGCGCGCTGTGTCAGGGTGATATAGCCACGATCTTCGAGCGCATGATAGGCGATCCACTCGGCGAAGCCTTCTTCGATCAGCGGATCGAGATGAGGCGCCCCGTGCGCCAGTTGTTCGGATTGCCAGGCGTGTCCCAGTTCATGGGTCAGCGTCCCTAGCAAGAGTCCGCGTGTCAGCCCCATCTCGATGTAGATTGCCGTTTTGTCGTGTGTTCGCACAAAGAAGCCAAGCGTATGACGCGCCTCGGCCTCATCGTTGAGTTGCTCACGCCGGAGAGCATGGTCGTCGCGAATGGGCAAACTCTGACGAATCAGGCGGCCAAGCTGCTGAGGCGCTGGGGTGGACGTGTGTTGTGTGTGCTGCGTCCCTTGCAAGAACTGGCGGCGCGCGCTGGTCATTTCCAATCGCCCAACCACATGCAACGGCGGGATTGTTTCAAGCCGCCGCCCGGTAATCTGCTGGAAGGTGGCCACGGCGTCCACATAGGCGTTGCGGATGGCCGATTCCGTGAGCGCCATATCGCTGGCGCAGAGGGCGCACCGAAACTGGCCGTGGCTGAGGATGGTCGGTGTGACATTGGTTGGCGCATGGCAGAGGTCACAGCGCGGGCGGCTCTGTACACAGCGTGTGCAGAAGCGGCGTTCGGGCGCGGGCACGATCTCACCGAAGGTATACCATTCGTGAATGATCGGCTCGTTGCAGGCGGCGCAGTGCGAGACGACGGCGCGGCACCCACGACACAGGCGCACGCGCCCGGCGATGAGGACGCTATCCGCCGGGGGAAGCGGCACATTGCAGCGGGCGCAGCGGGGGCTACGGTCGTCGCAGGTGGCGCAGACCACCAGCCCCGAATCATACTGGTAGTAGCGCCCGGACAACTGGCGTCCGCAGATGTGGCAGAAATGTGGCTGTGATGCGATCATGGGTGACTTCACCGCTTCATGATTTAGGTTTGGTGGCGCCTATACTACTACTACTACGGTTGACAGCGAACGAATGGTTACGCTCCTCTAGCTTAGCATCTCCTATATCAGAATATAGTTGCCCTGAGAAGGCCCGATGATGAAGAACACAGAGCGCAATCCCATTGGGAACCACATCAACGCTTTGGGGATGAGCAACAGGAATGACATGAGCTGCCTCGATAAGATCGAGCTGTGTACGGCACATTGCGCATTGGCGTTCGTACACGATCAAAACGTTTCGCTGGAAATTTGCTCGGCGTACTCGTTGGCGTAGCGCACGCAACACAATACGGCGGGCCTCTGGGAGCGAAGACAGCATGGAGTCATCAAAGGGAAGATCACCTTCCGGCAGATTACCATGACCGGATCGCCGTCGAAGACCTCTCCGTGAATCGCATGCTCGCATGCTCCACAACCATTGTCTGGCAAAATCCATCGCGGATGCGGCGTGAACCACTTCGCGCACCTTCTGGCGTACAAGGCAGCATGGGCCGGTCGTCAGTTCGTTGCGGTGAATCCTGCCTATACCTTGCAGGACTGTTCGGGCTGCGGCCATCGGCACAAGATGCCCTTCTCAGAACGGACGTACACCTGTCCCTGTTGTGGGCTGGTGATCGACCGTGATCTGAATGCCAGTCTGAACATTTTGAGACTGGGGCGACAGTCTCAAACTTCTTCGTAAGTCAAGAAGCCCCAGCCTTGAGGCGGGGGAATCGTCACAGTATACCAGCTTTCTCAGACGAAGAAGTACAGGCGTTGGCCAAAAAGAGGAAAGGAAACATTATTATGTGCTACGGCAGGCGCGTATCGGCGCTCGCCAGCGCGCCGCGTGCGCGGGCAATATCGCGCACGGCATGCAGCGCCTCGAACTGCTCTAGCGCCTGGGTTAGTTCCTCACGGGCGCGGATGTCGTCGCCCGCCAGCTTGCGTCGCAGATACAGACTGGCCAGCACATAGCGTGAGCGGCCCTCTTCCCAGGTGGTTCCCAGTTCGCGATAGCGGGTGAGCGCGCTACGGGCGTCGGCGTGGGCGTCGTCCCAGCGACCTTCGGCGATAGCCACCATCGCGCGGGCACGGGTTGCCTGGGCCAGCGCCTTGCGTGCGCCGGAGCGCCAGCCAAGCTCAAGCGCCTGTGCGCCGTAGCGCCCGTATAATTCCATATCGCCAGTGCGCGCGGCCAGTTCGGCAAGCTCAGCCACCAGCGCCGCCATGCTGTGTCGCCCTGAGCGCGTATCCAGCGCCGCCAATAATGTCTGGCGGGCCGCCTGTGTCTCGCCACGCGCCAACGCGAGTTGCGCGCGCGCCACCTCGATGTATTGCGCGGGATACGATGGCGGCTGCTCGGCGACGATGCGCGCCAACCGCTCGGCTTGGTCTGCTGCGCCCTGACGCGCGTAGATGATCGCCAGGGAGAGCAGCGCCCATGAGTAGTGCCTGGGCGGAGTCGTTCCCAGATGGGTGAACGACTGCTGGAACTCGGCGCCGACACGCAGCGCCTCAGGCCAGTGATCCCACTCGTAGTAGGTCAAGACCTGATGCGCGAGCGCCCCCGACCGGAACGCATCCACATCCGATTCATCGGCCAGCTTGAATGCCAACTGCGCATAGCGTTCGGCCTCCGCATACTCCCCTACCATCATGTGCGCCTGGCTGACCTCATCGTAGATGTCGAGCAGTTCATTCTGGTCGTTAATCTGCCGCGCCCAGTCGAGCCGTCGCGATTGGCTTTCGAGATAGCCCCGCAGATCGGTGGTGATCGCCTGCACATTGCCCAGCGCGTCGAGCGCCTCAGAGGCGCCGCGTGGGTCGCCAAGCGCCTCGGTGATGCGCACAGCCTCGCGCGCACTGCGATAGGCGTCGAGCAGTTCGCGTTCGCTGCGTTGTTCCGCCCACGACCACCAGAAGAAGCTCTTGGCGGTGAGCAGTCCGGCGTAGTCGAGCGAATCGCGCTGACCCGATTCTTCCGCCAGCCGGAGACCTTCCTCCAGATAGGCGCGTAACTCTTCATGCGGAGGTAGCCGCTTGAAGACGCCAGGGTCGCGCGTGGGAAGCTGCGCCAGCAGGCGATACAATTGCATCCCGCGCGCCTGCCAGTCCGGCGGGAGCTTGAGTTTGTCGTCGCTCAGCGTCGAGCCGTCTTGATTTTCCTCTGCCTGGTTTTCCTCAGCGGCCTGCTCATCCTCATCCATTTCGGCGTCGTGTTCGTCCGGCGCTACGGTTTCCACAGATTGGGCGAGTGTCTCGATGGGACTGAGGATAACCTCTGGCGGCTGTAGCGCCGTCTCGGCGGAGCCGTCGGTGATGTCTATTGCCTGGGCGACGCCCGTAACAGCGGTGGTATAGGCTGACCAGATTCGCAGCGCCGTGCGATAGTCATTCCAGGCGTCGTCGGCGCGCAAGGCAAGCCAGCGCGCAGCGCCACGCTGCATCAACAGTTCCACGCACAGCGGCCCATCGGCGCGTTGTCCATCCTCATCCAGGAGGTTGAGTGCGTCAGTATAGTAACTATCAGCTTTCGCTAACGCCTGACGCGCCACCGCTTGATCGCCTGCCAACCGCAGATAGCGCGTCACCTTTTCACGAATGTCTCGGCGGCGCTGCTGGCGACGTGAGCGCGCCAGCCCCGCCTGCACATAGTAGCGATAGTAGTGCTGAGCAAGCAACTCGGTGAAGGCAAAATCTTCGGGTGCGCCGTGGCTGAGGTCTTCGAGCCATTCGGCCACACGCAGGTGTTCATGGGCGCGACGGGCGCGCGGAATCGAGCTATAGACCACCTCGCGGGTCAGCGCATGGTTGAAGGTATAGACCTCCTCGCCAGCAGGAGCGATGCCCAGGCTGGCGCGCTCACTGGGGCGGATCAACTCCCTGGCCTGCAAGGCTTGCAGCATCGCGCCCAGTGGCTCCGGTTGCAGATGGCGCGCCAGATGCAGCAGTGCGCTCGGCCAGAAGTAGCGCCCAATGACGGCGGCGTGCTGTAAGACATCGCGCTCATCAGGTGAGAGCAGATCGATACGCGCCGCCAGCACGCCCTGTACCGTATCGGGAATGACGGGATCGCTGATCTCGTCGCTTTCTTCCCAATCGGGCGATACGCGCCAGCCTGCGGCTGCGCCGTCCTCGCCCGGCGTCGCGATCAGCGCGCCGCGATCCACCAGCATACGGATGATCTCTTCGACATAGAAGGGATTGCCCTCTGCGCGCATGAGGATGCTCTGACGTAGGCTCTCCGGCACATCATCACCCGGCAACAACTGGCGCACCAGCGTCGCCGTTTCGCTCGAAGAAAGCGCCTCGAGGCCGATGGTGGCGTAGTTGCGTTTGCCGCCGCCCCAATCGGGCCGCCGTTCGAGCAACTCCTGGCGCGCCGTGCCGACGAAGAGCAGCGGCACATTGTTCGCGCGCGCCGCCACATAGGCGATCAGATCGAGCAGGGCGTCGTCGGCCCAATGGAGATCGTCTATCATCACGACAAGCCCGCGTCCGTCGGCAAGCGCCTCGAAGAAGATGCGCCAGGCTCGCTGCATCCCCTCCTGACGTTGTTGCGCGTCGGACGGCAACAACGCCTGGCGGCGCTCGGTAGACTCGATGCCGATGGTATGCCCCAGGTATGCGGCAATCACTTCGGGGTCTTCGTTGCGGCCCGTGACGGCGAAACGGCGGCGCACACAGGCCAATACCTTCGCGCGGGCGCGTTCGGGCCGCTCAAGCACGGAAAAGCCGCAGTACAGCCGGAGCATTTCGGCGAGCGGCCAATAGGTGACATCTTCGCCATAGGGTGGGCAGCGCCCTTCCAGCAGCAATGGTCGTGTTGAGCCGCCTGCCGCGCCTACATCACCCCCGTCTCCTTCGCTTTCTGTGTCTCGCTGCTCGCCCATCGTGGCGTTTTCCCCTGCCGGAAGCGTGCCCGCAGGGGCCTCGGGCGCAGCAGAGGCGGCTATACGCTGCCCTGATGAGGATGCGCTGGCGGTGGCTAGCGTGGCGACAAGCGCCTCATCGTGTTCGGCGTCCTGTTCGGCCTCCGCCTCAGTGAGCATATCGAGATCATCAAGCGAGGCGGCGCCGATCAATCGTCCGATAAATTCGCGCGCAAGGCGAGTTTTGCCCACTCCAGGCGCCCCCAGGATGGTGACAACATACGGGCGATGTTCACGCATGACTCGCTGGGCGATCACCTGAAGCAGTTCCATCTCGACCTCGCGGCCCACCAACGGCGAGCGGCGACCATCCAACCCGCGTGGCCGCGAGGTTGGCACATCGCCGTCGTCGAGCATGCTGAGCGCCTCCCACACGGCGATGGGCCGCGCCTTGCCACGCAACGTGGTGGGGGCGAGCGCCCGAAAGCGCACAGCGCCATGCGCGCCACGATAGGTGCGTGGGCCAACCAGCACGCTGCCTGGTTGCGCCAGTTGTTGCAGACGCGAGGCCACGTTCACAGCGTCGCCAGTGATGAGGAAGTCGTCACCCTCGCCCGCGTCCCCTGCGGCCACCACCTCGCCCGTATTGATGCCAATACGCATGGCAAGCTCCGGCGAGTTGGGGTCTTCAGCGCGGCGGTCAGCGTTGAAAACGCGCAGCGTTGCCTGCATATCCAGCGCGGCGCGTATCGCACGCACGGGATCATCCTCATGGGCGATGGGCATGCCGAAGATAGCCATCACTGCGTCGCCGATGTATTTTTCGACGGAGCCGCCGTGCCGGTGAATGACGCGCGTCATGGCAATGAAGAAGCTACGCAGCAGCTCGCGCACCTCTTCAGGGTCGGCGCCGTCGGCGAGCGAGGTTGAGCCGGTGAGGTCGGCGAACAGCACGGTGACGATACGTCGCTGCTCAGCGGATTCTTCGGCGGGGGTGGGATACGAGATTGCGGGAGAAGCCTCGTTGAGCGCAACCTGCGGGGAAAGGGGAGCGCCAGCCGCCTGGAAAGCGTGGGCTGTTCCATCGTTGGCTGGGGTGGGAGCCTGTGGCGCGAGGGGGAAGCCGCACTGGTTGCAGAAGCGGGCGTTTGTTGGATTGATGGAGCCGCAGTTGGGGCAGGCGCGCGGCAGAGGCTTTCCGCAGTTGATGCAAAAACGCGCTTGCGCCGGATTGGTCGTCCCACAGTTCGGGCAGATCATCGCATCCCCTTTGCGCCACGTTGTGCCGCCATCGCTTGCCACAGCTTGCCACAACTTGCCACGGGAGCCGGTTGACACTCGCCGGCCACCATATTGATTATAGACGATGGCGCAAAACGCTGGGATAGTTATGGCCTTCTGAATGGAGTAAAGAAGTGGTGAATGAGGTAGAGAAGGCCCGCCTGATGGACGGGCCTTCCTGGCTGTTCCCGCCAGACATGCGCGGAGCGGAAACGTTGCCCCTCTATTCGGATTGCGCCTCGCCATCGTTCTTCGCTTCTGGCGCTTCTGGCGCTTCAGGTTGCTCTGCCTGCACTGCGTGTTCACCTTCGATTGTGTCAGGCGGCGCAGGCTCGTCGTTTCTGGCGGCATCGTCTGCCGCCGCTTGGGGCGCCTGTTGGGCGATGGCCTGCGCCTCGGCGCGCAACTGGCGTATCTCCGTCACAGTGGCGTAGACGCGCTCGAAGAGCGCGCGATGCGCCTCGATGCCCGCGCCAATCAGCCAGGCGGCGGCGTCGCTTCGTGTGGAGCGAATGCCGGTCTCAACCAGCGCGTCAATCGCGTCGAGCGCGGCGTCGTCGAGTCGGCAGGTGACTACATTGTTTTTGGGGCTGCTTCCACCGTTGCCGCTGCCGACTGCTGACATACTTACCGGCCTTGCGCCAGACGGCTGCGCCGCGCTTTCTTGATCTTTTTGATTGCCAACTGCGCTGAGCATCTGGAGCGTCGCCGTGCGCACTTGCTCAAGGGTGAGGCCGATGCTTTCCAGCACACCCGCCGCGATGCCCTCGCCTTCGCGCACCAGCCCCAGCAGCAGATGTTCCGTGCCGACGTAGGGGTGGTTCATACGGCGAGCCTCATCCACTGCCAGTTCCATCACCCGCTTGGCGCGCGGTGTTAGCCCCACCTCGCCCAAGACGATGCGATCTCCATGCCCGATGATGTGCATGACTCGTGTGCGCACATCATCCAGACTGACGCCAAGGCTGATGAGTACCTTCGCGCCAATCCCTTCACCTTCGCGTATCAGCCCAAGCAGGATATGCTCTGTGCCAATGTAGTTGTGGCCCAGGCGTTGCGCCTCCTCTTGCGCCAGGGCTAACACTTCACGCGCCCGCCTGGAAAACTTTTGGAAGCGATCTGGCCGCTCACTGCCTCGTCTCTGGCCGCCTCGAAAGAACTGCATCGCCGCTCACCTCTCTCTGTGAAACTTCACATCGTATGGTGTATACGATTTACGTGTAAGTATACATGGTGAGCTACGCGCCGTCAAGAGGCGATCTGCGAAGTTTGAGCTGGCCAGGCTATGGCGTTGTGCTATTTCCGTTGGTACCTTCTTCCCCCCTGACAATGCGCCTATTGACAGGGAGGCAGCGCCTCTTTAGACTAGGAAGAGAGTGGCTGCTCCGAGAGTGCGCGGAGCCGCCTTTGTCTTGGCTGCTGTTGAGTGGGCGAGAGACAAAGGCGCTACACAACTACACACCGAGACAACAGGGAGGATGAGGGGTGAGCAAGAGCAGACCATTGCGCGACTACGCCGACGGTAACGACAATATGCCAGGCGATTCGCGAGAATATACGGCCTATGGCGAGCGAGCCGACGCCGATAGCTATGGCGAGAGCGGCTTTACCGACTATAGCGAGGCGCTGCCCGCCTATACCGGCGAATACGCCTCCACCGACAGCGCCTACCACGACGCCTATGACGAGGGATACACTGGGGAATACTCAGCCGAGGTGATGGCGCAACCATATGGAAGCAGTGGGTTGTTTGGCCCGAACGGCCAGAGCGCACACGGAGGTGAACTTGTTCCCGTGGCTGCTGGCGCAAACCTTCCGACGCCTGCTACACGCGAGGCCAGTGCGCCGCTGGTGATCCCAGGGTCGGGCGTTGCGATTGCCAACCCGTTTATCAAGCGGCGCAAACGCCCGCTGAGTCTGCGCATCGCTACCTTTGTGCTGATCGGCGCCGTCTTGTTGACGAGCCTTTTCGCCTCGATCCCCCTAACCAGCAGCGCCGATTCCTCCCCAGTGACGCCCTTTGAGGCGCTGGCAGGCGCGGTGGTGTTGCATCAGCAGGTCGCGTTCTTCTGGTATACGGCGCAGGCCGGTGATTCGCCTGAGAAGCTGGCGCAGCGGTTCAACGTTCAGGTCGGCGGCATCTACGAGCTGAACAACCTGCTTGCGGGAGAAGAGTTGACCATTGGCGAAGCGTACAAGATTCCAGAAGACCCAAACTATGGCGCCGATTATCGCCCGCCGAGCATCTCGAACACCACAAGCACCTACGGCAAGACGATCTTTGGCACCGACTGGTGGAACTCGTATGCGGGCGCGCCCGGGCCAGAGGCCGCCTGTGGAGTCAACGGGCACGGCAACTACCTGGCGTATGATTTTGTCTCGCCGAATCCGCATTCGTATTGGGTACGTGGTTTCTCATGGTTCCACGATGGGGTAGACCTCTCAGCGCCCCAGGGCAACCCGATTCACGCCGCACAGGGCGGTCAGGTGATCTGGGCCGGGTATGACGCAACTAATGGCTTTGGCTGGTCAGTCGTCATCAATCACTGCAATCACGTCTCTACGCTCTACGGTCATATGTTGAAGGTTTTCGTGAAGGCGCATGACAATGTTGTGGCGGGCGAGGAGATTGGCCTGGAAGGCTCAACCGGCTGGTCAACCGGCCCCCACCTGCACATCAGCGTCATGTGGGACAACGTGATGATCGATCCGATGTTGTTCTACACGAGCATCGCTGCTATTACCGGCCAGTAGCTCCTGGACACATCAAATATCCAACACCTCGACATCTGGTGGCCCACCGGCGAGCGCCTGCTCGACTCGCCGCGCTACCTCTTCGGGAAGGCGCTCTTGCAAGGCTTCCAGCGAGTCGTAGATGTCGAGGTGGTAGGTGTAGTCCGTCCACTGGTGGGTATAATCTTCCCAGCTTGCCTGTTCGTAAGAGTCGTCCCTGTCGAAATCCCAACGCGGCATATGGGGCATGGCGTCGGGCCGATACCAGAACGCAGGAACGTCTTTCCAGTGGACGGCGTAGTTTCCTTTGGGCGTCAGGTAGACCTGATAGGCGTGTATGCGCTCTGGGCGGTTCCCGGGAACGCGGCATTTCGCAAGCAGCCGCCCCAAAAACTGCTTCTTCTCCATTCCCATTTTGCCGCTGACCGCGACGATGACTTCCTCAAAACCCTCTCGCTCAGCGGATTCAAGCGCGACGAACCGTCGGAGCGCCTGGGCGATGACTGCGGATAAACTTGCTCCTGCCAGCGTTTGCGCCTGCTCGAAGAGCGGGAGATCTGCATCGGCGACATAAATGTTTCTGGTTGGCATGCCCTTTCCCCTTCGCTATGAACTGTCCACACAAGTGCTTCTAACCGCCTATCACATACGAGCATGATCATGAACATGATCATGTCTATGATCATAGAGTGGCATGTCAAGAGAGAGGATCGGCGCGCACATGAAGCATTCCCCGCGCGCAGCGTAGCCAGAGATCACCGCCCTCCTGGCGCCATGCTGTATTGTGCGCCAGATGCGATCTCCAATCATCAGAGTATTCAAGGTATTCAAGCGGGGCGATCAGGCGAAAGCGCGCGCCATCTGTCGCGATGATCATCATTGCCTGTCCACGCCCGCCGATCCCACAGGCGAAGCGATACGCCCGCTCGGCTGACCAATCGCCCTGGCGCAGATCGATCACATAGTCGTCATCCTGCGGCCAGCCATACCCCGTGGCGCGTGTGGTGTCCTGTGGAGTGGGATGGAGTGCGCCAGTCGCCAATCCTTCCACGGCGCGCGCCAGCAGTTTGCCGCCCAGGGTTGCCAGCCGCGCTTCGAGCGCCGCCTCGGTTGTCCCAGCTGGAATATCCATCGCCTTCTGGATAACAATCGGCCCGCTATCGAAGCCTTCATCCAGCAGATGCACGGTGACGCCGGTGAACGCCTCACCGCGCCGAAATGTCCAGAACAACGGATCGGGGCCGCGATTGTCGGGCAAGAGCGAGGGGTGAACGTTCAGGCAGCCCAGGCGTGGCAGACGCACTACCCCAGGCGGCAGGCGCCGTGAGAAGCACGCCACGCAGATCACATCAGGGGCAAACGACGCCAGCAGGGTAAGGAAGCCAGGGTCGTTCAGCCGTGTTACCTCATACACGGGAATGAGACGTCTGGCGGCAAACTCGATGATTGTGCGCGGCGCGCCATCCGGGGCCAGCCCCGAAGTGGAAAGCATCGGCAGTGTTGGGCGTGCGCGTGGGGCGCCTGACGCAGGCAAAGCAAAACGCCGATAAGATGTGGCGTCGCCCTGTGTCGCGCCCGCCTGCTGCGGAATGACGACGGCGCGCACATCATATCCGGCGTCGAAGAGCGCAGCCAGCGATGGCAGCGAGAAGGAACCAACCATGCCGAAGAAGATTATACGCATCGGTAAAGGTTCGAGCTTCATGATGTCAATTCTTTTCTTCCGAGATGGGAGAACAATGCTTTCTATGCTATGATAGGCATAGTGGCAGGTACGGTCAATCGGCGAGCAGCGCAGGGCAGAGCGAATCCCCCAGCGAGAAAGTGAAAGGTATCGTATGGCGCGAATGGTGATGTGTGTCAAGCTGAAGCGCGAACTGCCCGGCCTGGATCGCCCGCCCGTCCCAGGGGAGCTTGGGCAACGCATCTATGAACATATCTCACAGCAGGCGTGGGAGATGTGGCAGGATCAATCGCGCCTGCTCATCAACCACTACGGCTTGAATCTTGCCGATCCCGACGCTCGCCAACTCCTGCGTGACGAGATGGAACGTTTCCTCTTTGGCGACTCCGATGAGAAGCCCGAAGGCTGGACACCCGATGAGCCGGGCGGAGGAGGCGGCGGCGCAAAGGGCAAAGGTGGCGCGCCACCCGCTCCCAGCCGCAAGAAGTAGTATGACAATGGCGCTTCCTTCACCCGCAAGTACAGAGACAACGGTAGATTCAACGTCAGTCGGCGCATCTCTACGCGCGCCCGGCGCCGTTCTGCTGGTGGCCTGCTATGAGCTTGGTCATCAGCCGCTCTCGCTAGCCTCGCCGCTGGCGACGCTCAGGCAGGCGGGTTATGGGCCAGTCGCCATAGACACAACGGTAAGCGAACTCGATGACGCGACTATCCGGGCGGCGCGCTTCGTCGCCATTGCCTCCCCCATGCACACTGCCCTCAGGATTGGGACGCAGGTCGCCGCGCGTGTGCGTTCGCTTACCCCCCAGACGCCGATCTGCTTCTACGGCCTGTACGCCACCCTCAACGCCGATTTTCTTCTCAAGAAGTACGCCGACGCCTGCATCGGCGGCGAATACGAAGGGGCGCTGCTGGCGCTTGTCGAGGCGCTTGACGCTGAAGCTGAGGCTGCGTCATCTTCCATCAGCGGTAGGCGTGCGACGTTGCCCACCATCGCAGGCGTGCGGACACGCGAACACACAGCGGAGCCGATCCGCGCGCGTCTTCCGTTTGCCATCCCTGCGCGCGAGACCCTGGAGGCGCCCGCGCGATATGCTCGGCTTGTGCGTGCGGATGGGCGGATCGTTCCGGCGGGGTATGTGGAGGCTAGCCGGGGATGTCTGCATACCTGCCTGCACTGCCCCATCACGCCGGTCTATGGCGGGCGCTTTTTCGTTGTCCCGCGCGAGGTTGTGCTGGCGGACATCCGCGCGCAGGTTGCGCAAGGCGTTGAACATATCACCTTTGGCGATCCCGATTTTCTCAATGGGCCAAAGCACTCGCTCGCCATTGTGCGCGCCCTGCACGAGGAGTTTCCGGCGCTGACCTTCGACGCGACGATCAAGATTGAGCACATCATCGAGCGGCGCATGATCTTCCCTGAACTTGCGACGCTTGGCTGCGCGTTTGTTGTCTCGGCGGTGGAATCGCTCAGCCCAAACGTGTTGCGCCATCTGGCGAAGGGGCATACCCGCGCCGATGTGGAAGAGGCGTTACGCATCCTTGACGCTGCCGGTATTCCCATGCGTCCCACGTTCGTCGCCTTCACCCCCTGGACGACCGCCGACGACTACCTGGAACTGCTGGATTTTGTGGGGGCGCATGGCCTGATCGATCACATTGATCCAGTGCAATATAGTATTCGCCTGCTCGTTCCACCCGGCTCGGCGCTGCTGGACGCAGGAGACGTTTCCGACTGGCTTGGCCCACTGGATGAGACGGCGCTGAGCTATCAGTGGGCGCATCCCGACCCGCGCATGGATCGTCTGCAACATGAGGTGGCTGCGCTGGTGGAAGACGCCGCACGCCGGTCGCCGCCAGCCGAGGCCAGCGAGACATTCGCGGCGATTCATTCGCTTGCCCAGGCGAGGCTGAGGCGCCAGAAGCGTAGCGGCGTAGCGAAGGCGCACGGGTCAACCGCTCTCACCCATGAAGAGCAGCCGGTCGTTCACGGCGCAGTGATAGCCCAGGCGCGGCGAGTGATTCCGCATCTGACGGAGGCGTGGTTCTGCTGAGCGGAACCTACCGCGAGCCAGTTGGCTCCTCTCACCCCCAAACTCTAACTTACAGCCAATACATCTCGGCGCCTACCAATCGCTGTGATCCATATGTGCGCAGGTTTGCCCACAACGCCTGCGCATGGCCTGAGGAAGTCCACGAGACGGCGATCAGTGGCCCAGGTGGCGCTGGGGCAACTATATACCAGCTCGCCGCGCTGGGCGCAAGCTCATAGACGCCCGTCGGAAGATTCGTCTGCACAAGCGTAGTCGGCTCGAGCCAGGCGTAGATCATCCCATTGGGCGTGGCGAACACTTGCGCGCTGCCCATCCCCACAGGGAATGGAACATATGCTCGCCAGTGTTCGCCGCCATCAGTTGAGCGCAGCAATGGTGTCTCATCATCCGCCGAAGCCGTCTGCCCAATCAGCGTCCTGCCATCAGGGATGGTGGTTATCAGCCTGACTGGCTGGCCTGCATAGTTTGGTGCGAATGGCTGCCAGGTGTTGCCACCATCGGTTGAGCGCGTCTGAAACAGACAGCCGTTTGCGCAGCCGGATTGAACGGTGGAGCGCATGTAGAGTGTCGATCCTTGCGTGAGGAACCAGAAGGGATCGAGGTCTGCGGTCGCCTGTGGGCTTTGCTGCGCCAGCGCGGCGCGCACGGCGTTCGCATTCAGGAGATGGAACACGCCCCCATTGACGCTCTTTGCAATGCGGGGCAACGGAACGCCGGTAAAATTTGAGATGAGATAATAAGTGTTGGCTACCCATACGCCGCAACAGGCGACGCTACCCCATAGCGCGAGGCCGGCGCCTGGCAGAGAGCGCACGACTGGCGGGTTCATTTGTCGCCAGGTGTGGGCGCCATCGAACGAGCGGAACACTTCAGACGGTGAGAAACAATCGAGGCAGGTAGTGGCGATCAGGATGACATCACGCGGATTGGTGGGATCAACGCTCAGGTTGCACAACAACGCGATGATATGGGTTGGCTGCTGCTCCCACAGCAGTCCGCCGTCGTGCGACACGCTGACGACCACCGGCCCCGAATGCGCCGCTCCGCGAAGACTTCGCAGACCGGGAACACCGCAACTATACACCGTGGTGGGCGAACTAACGCCAAAAGCAACCGTTTGCGCAGAGCCAGACGTGGTAACCAGCTGCCAATCATTGCCTGCGAAGTTCACGCTGGCATAGGTTGTAGAGTTTCCGTTAGCGTGGGCGGCGCCGCTGGGGAAGTTGGCGCGCCAGCCCGGCAGGATGATCGCGCCGAACAACACGATGATCAACCCTAGCGTGACTACCAGCGCCACACCGCGCGCCAGCCATCGCCGTGATGGCGGTGAGGCCACAACACGCCCAAAGAGCGGGAGAAAGAGCGGGAGGCGCGCCTGAAGGGCAGATATGAGACGAGAGAGCAGGTGAGCGCAAAAAGTCGTTACTGTGGAGAGATGCGAAGGAAGCAGAGGCGTTGGCGCCAGTGGCTCGAAGGTGAGCGCGCTCCCGTCGCCTTCGCGCTGATCCGGCGCCGACTCAGGCTTCACCCATTCACTCCGTTCCCTCTCGTTCTCCATGCCGCCGTTCCTCCGCCTACCTGCAAACTATCGCGCTCTCTACTACGCGCAAGATGTACACAGGGTGGCGCCATGCGCTAAACGCCGACAGGCAGGCGGTTGAAACCGCGCCTACGGGCTTCGCCACACAGCCTGCCTTCGCGGGCTAGATCGCTAAAATGTGCGGCCAAGCGCCTGATCCCACGGTTGGGGCGCGGCGACCTTCAGCACGATGTCTTCGCGGTCGCGCAGGTAGAGATACAACTGAGCGAAAAACTCTTCTTCGGGGAGCGGATAGGTGGGATTGATGCAGAGGAAATCCCAGGGCCACGGCGAGACCACTCCCGGCGGGCAGAGAACCTCGATGCGCCGCCCGACGCGCAGCCGGTAAACCATCCCAGGGATGCGCTGCGAGGGCAGATCAAGGTAGCCCTGGCGTTGCAGGCGCCGCCAGGTTTCTTCGCCAAGCGTTGAGCGCGCCACCTCGCGCGCGCGTCGGCGCGCCTCGGCGTAGTCGGCGTGGGTGAAGCCATAGCCTGCCGTGCGCTTGGGCAGATGATCCCAGCGTTTGCGCCAGGGCTGTTCGATTGCCGGGTCTACGGCGCCCTCAGCGCCAGCCGACGGAGAACCGCCGAACCGGCCAGAGAGGCGCCGCAGCCAGGAAGGTAAGGTGATTGGATGGGCCATAGGGTGTATGCTCAGGATGAGCAAGGCATCAATCAGCCGCCCGCGATGGGAGCGATGATCTGATACTCTTCCACTTTGGGGTCGAACGGCTGATGATCGATCACATGCCGATCACCTTCCTTGCGCGAGACCGCGCACCCGGCCTCACGCGCCTCGCGGATGATGCGCTCGGCGGCGGCGATCTGCTCACGCGCCTCCTCGGTGTCGGTCGTCTCCCATTCCACTACCTGGTGTCCACGCCGGTTCGCTACGAGAATACGTCCCATACGTCGCTCGCTTTCTCTGCACTGTGATTGATGTAACGGTTGCACTAGAGGGATGGCGCTACGGGGACAGTCTCCGCACGGCGGCTGCCTGTTTGCCTGTGGATAGCTACGCCGTTGCTTCATACGCTACGCGCTGGGGGAACAGGATGTCAAGGCGAGAAGAGTGGCGAAGGTGGCGGGCGCGTGAACGCGCGCCTAGGGGCTGGCGCCGCCAAGGCCGCCTGCACGGCCTCTTCTGATCTGAAGAAATGTATTGACCACTATCTTCTTTTCATGCCATACTTTCCACTAAAAGCCGAAGATACTCATACCGTCGAGAGGAAAATGATTCATGGGGGAACCCGCTGGTATACAGAACACTGCTGACGACAAGACGATGACGATGGCCGAGGCGATTGCCCGCTTCGTGCCAGATGGCGCAAGCGTCGCGCTGGGGCTGGCGCTCGAAGGGATGATCCCTTTTGCCGCCGCGCACGAGATCATCCGCCAGGGCAAACGCAACCTCACACTGATCGGCCCCATCTCCGATATTCTCTTCGATGAGCTGATCGGCGCGGGCTGTGTCGGCAAGATTACTGCGGCGTGGGTGGGCAACGTCAGCGAAGGGCTGGGCTACAACTATCGCCGAGCGATTGAACACGACCAGCCCCATCCCATTGTCATGGATCGCCAGAGCAACTATAGCGTCGCGCTGGGGCTGCTGGCGGGAGCGCTTGGTGTCCCCTACATCCCCATGCGCTCGCTGCTGGGCAGCGACATCGCCCGCTACTCCACCACGCTGCTGCCCTCGCCTTCTCCACTGGATGGGACGCCAACGCTGCTCGTGCCAGCCATCCAGCCGGATGTGACGATCATTCATGCCCAGCGGGCCGACGCCGCCGGACGCGCGCATCTGTGGGGTGGCATGGGCGTCTGTGAGGAGGCGGCGCTGGCGGCGCGCGGCGTGATCTACACCGTCGAGGAGATCGTTCCCAGCGAGGTAATCCTCAGCGATCCCAACCGTGTGCTGGCGCCTGCGCTGAAGACGCTTGCCGTCGTGCATGTCCCCGGCGGCGCGCATCCCTCGCCCGCGCAGGGCTACTACAATCGCGACCACGCCGCCTTCGCCGAATATCATGAGCGCAGCCGCACGTCCGACGGCTTCGCGGACTGGCTGCGCGAGTGGGTGCTCGATCAACCTGACCGGGCAAGCTACCTGGCGCATCTTGGCGCCGACCGCTGGCAGGCGCTGGCCCCCAAAGCGCAGATGCTCGCCGCGCCGGTGAATTATGGGTATTGAGCCATCTTCTCGCCGTCCCCTGGCGCCTTGCGAGAAAACCACGGGCGAAGCGCCAGCAGCACTCCATAGAGCGCCACGCCGATCACGATGTACCAAAGATTCTGGAAGCTGGCGGCAACCAGGATGAGGATGCCTAGCGAGGCAATCGCCAACAGCAGGCCAAAGCGGCGAATCTCCAATAAGCGCCAGGCGGCCACGAAGATGATCACATAGGTCATCACAAAGCTCGCGCTTGCCAAGCGCAGAAACACCTCGACATGCGAGCTGCCCAGGATATACGCTGCCATCCCAATGGCTACCATCAGGCCAAGCGCCAGCAATGCGCGACGCGGCGTGCCTGATTTGCTGTGGACGCGCGCAAGGGCTGGGGGCAGCACACTATCACGCGCCAGCGAGACTATCAGCCGCGAGGCGCCACGCATCCAACTGATCATCAGCAGACACATGATCAGCACGGCGATTCCGGCGGCAAGCTGCGCGGCGGCTGGGCCGATGGAGACCTGCAACAGATCGCTCAATGAGGCGTCGCTTGTCGCGATCACGGGGCGACTCAGGCTGCCGACGACGGCGACGCCAAGCAGCACGAATATCGCGCCGACAGCGACAACCGCCGAGCCAAGCGCCTTGATCAGCGTTGCGCGATCCGCGAACTCCTCGCCGGAGAATGAGGCGTTCTCCCAGCCGACGAACGCGAAGAAGCAGAGCAGCCCCGTCGCCAGCACATCTGCGGGCGTATAACCCTGTATATCCGTGAAGCGGGCTGGCTCCAGGTGTGGCAGCGCGCAGACAATGCTTATCCCCACGGCGATCAGGCACGCGATGAATCCCCACCGCTGAATGCGAATCAGCGCGGAGACCTCGAAGCCGTTGATGATAAGGGGAAGCGCCAGCGCGCATATGGTAATCCATGGGCGCGCGCTGGCCGTCACGGGGAGCAGCTTGACGAAGTAGTCGCTCAAGAAGACGGCGGCGACCGGTGCGCCAATAGCGATGGCCATGAGATAGATGACCCCCGTCAGTTCACCAAACCGCTTGCCCAGCCCGGCGCTGATGAAGGCTGTGATGCCGCCCGCCGAGGGATAGCGCATGCCCAGCTCGGCCATCACCCGCGCGATGGGATACGAGAAGACGCCAAGCCCAGCCCAGACGAGGATTGACCATGGCCCCGACTGCCGCGCGGCAATCGAAGGCAGCACAATCAAGCTCTGCCCTAGCACAGCCGTTGTATAGAGCACAAACCCATCGGCAACCCCAAGGTGTTTGCGCAGTGTTCGTGTAGTAAGTGTCCCTGTGGAAGCCATGATCTGATTCTTTCAAGGATAACGTTCTATCTGACTCCGCCGGTCAGGTCTTTGTCTTCCATTTCCCAGGCATGATCCAGCGTGTGAAACGCGGTGTGTCGAATGAGATAGCGGAGCGGCCAAGCGCGCGCCATTTTGCCTGTCGCATGGTACGCCCGAATGGCGTTGCAATAGGCGTTGCGGTACGCTTGCAAGCCCTCACCCGTCAGCGGCTCGTCTTGGGGCAGTGATACTCCGACCTTCTTAGCCATATCCTGCTCGGCGGCAAGTGTATGACCGACGATGCGATCCCGATCCCGCCCTCCTCCGCGCGGCCCCTTCTGCATCTGAGCCGACACACGCGCGCGCACACCATCGAAAAACGTCCAGCACGCCCGCATCAGGGCCAGTTCGCGTTCCAACTCTTCGCTCGATAAGGCTTGCCTATCGAAGTCTGAGAACGCGAACGAGATGCCCCAATAGTCGGTTGAGCCTGTCCCCGGATAACGTTGCGTCACGTCAACCGTGGTGATGGCCGCAAACGCTGCCTCCATCCCGGCCAGCTTCGCCACTGGAGCATAGCGTGGAAGATAGGAGCGCAGCCGTTCGAGCGCAGCCTCCTCGGTCTTGGCGCCACGCTCTAACCCCGGCCAATCCGACGCCACTGCCACCACCTTCTTGCCTTTCGGCCCGATTTCAAGCG
>Ga0070737_10001816_pt1 | contig 28393 bp, 27 predicted proteins | sample Coa_R1_10_FD_66438 | JGI IMG/M metagenome (GOLD analysis project Ga0070737, IMG submission 66438) | Surface soil microbial communities from Centralia Pennsylvania, which are recovering from an underground coalmine fire - Coalmine... | ecosystem: Environmental > Terrestrial > Soil > Unclassified... | reverse complement strand
CCGCTAATTTCCCCTGGATGGAACGAGTGAACCTCAGCTACCTCGAACTCCAGATGTATAGCATGCGCCATGTACAGGAGCACGCCGCGCAACTGAGCCTCCTGCTCGGCCAGCATGGCGTGCCAGGCGAACAACTCGACTGGGTTCCTCGTGTAAGGGAGGATGCAGACTAGCATTGTGCGAGGGGAAAGGGGGAAGACGCGTGGGTCTTCCCCCCATGTTTTTTAGAAGAAGCGGGTGAAGCGTGGCCCGCTGATGAACGTGTTGGGGCTGAAGTAGGCCAGCACCATCAGCAGTATCCACAGGGCGAAGCTTACAGCCCCGATCAGGCTGGCGATCAGCCCGAAGATGAAGCCAATTACCCAAATGCCGCTCAACCACCCTGCGATGATGCCAAGCAGGCTCAGCGCGCCAAACACGACAACTGACTGCGCCGCATGACGCCGCACCGTCTGGTTGCGCTGCTCGATCAGCAGGAAGATCAGCCCCGTCACCCAGACACCCGCATAGCACAACACACGCTCCCAGCGTTCGCTGATGCCCAGCGTAGTTGGCCCCTGGTACTGACCTGGCCGATTATATTGATTGTACTGGTTATACATCGTTATCGTTTCCTTCTCCTGGGCGCTGGCTCTGGCTCCCGTGGCTGCTTTCCCCTGGTGACATTATGGCTTGACACAGCCTGAGCGCGTCAGATCGGATCATAAGCCAACGCCCAACCTCCGAGCAATCGCTCACCCTGTGCTACGCGCCTGCGGACGGCGGGTTGCATCCTGAAGGCCATATGGAAGCCGATTCACAGGGTTTTCTCATGCTATATGCCCTCACGCGCCATTACTGCCGCACAACAAGAGATTGCAGCCATTTTCTTTGCTGAGAAGGCGGCGGGAGGACATCAGGAAGACAAACACCATCGGCGAGGCGCGCAAAGTGGCCTGGCATATGCGTTGCTTTTGGCGTACCATAGGGATGTGGCGCATGCAGGACAGTAGCGCCCTGTGGAGCGCCGCTCGGTTGGATGTCTTTTTTCACTTCTCTTGTAAGGGAGGAAACGTCATCATGCAAACGACAACTACCACCGGCAATCCGGGGCTGCGCCAAGGCTTCTTCTATGGCGTCATAGTGGGGATTGTGTACCTCATTGTGTATGCCGGAACCGGCATCGCTCACTTGCTCACCATTGGCGGAATTTCCTCGTACGTCTTCACCATCCTGATCTACATCCTCGCCATCGTCGCGGGCGTGACTGCCGCAGCAAAAACTGGCAAAGTCACTTCCGGTTTGGTCGCAGGCTTATTTGTTGGCCTGATCGGCACTGTGCTGGGTAGTGTGGGAGCGATCATCTTTGATTACTTCAACCTCGATAAGTTGGTGAACCTGAGCAATCAGGCTATCCAATCGTTAGGGGGCAGTACACATGAGACAGGGAGCCAGTATCTCACCGCAGCGGTTGTTGGCTCAATCATCGTGATCGTCATCAACACACTGATTGGTCTGGGTCTTGGCGCACTTGGTGGACTGATTGGCCGAGGACGAGCGCCCAAGCCTGCGCCTGCCCTCTATCAGGATTCGCTCTACACCGGCAATCTGGCGCCGACTGCGCCCATCTATCCGCCGCAGCAACCACAACAGCCACAACAGCCACAAGCCGGGTATCCACCGCAACAGCCACAAGGTGGTTATCCACCGCAGCAGCAATAAAAGATGATAAGATTCCGGCGCAGACACCGTTGCTTACCATAGGCGTCACGCGCCGGTTGCTTGCGCTCTTCTCCTGTGATGTGGCTTGTTGAACGCGGGCGCGGTATGATCTCTCCGTTGTACTGAAATCAGACCGCACAAACCCAACGTCATTCATGGCATCATCCATCAGCGCGCCACATCACACGCAACACAGGGAGCCAGGCACATGCAGAAGAAATACCTCGGCGGGATCGTCTTTCTCGTGATAATTGTCGCCGTCGTCGCCACCGTTGGATTGACAATCCATGCGCTCACCACCGCAGCAACCAACGGCAATACGTCCACTGGCCAGCAGATCGGCGGCCACACGTATAGCGTCATGGAAAGCGTCTTCCCCTCCGACCCATGCAACGACGCCACCTTCATCAAAGCTCACCCCGACATCGCCAACCAGGACGCCGCCTGCAAGAACAGCAACAACCAGGATTGGGTGAACTACTCGACCCCTGATATTGTGGTGGGGGCGAACTCGCTGGTCACTGTGACGATTGTCAACTACACACGCCCCAACAGCCTCACCGATCCGTTTTTTGAGCGCGTGCAGGGGACGATAGGCAATACCATCACCGTGAACGGCAAGCGGGAATCCGTCGTCAGCCCAACCGTCGTCTCCCACACCTTCACCATTCATGGAATTGCCGCTTCAAATCAGCCCTGGCTTTATATCAGCGTTCCGGTGACGGAGGCCGACCTGAACGGTGGCTTCGACGCCGATGGCTTTGCGCTCCACCCGACGACGACCGTCTTCCAGTTCCGTACACAGGGGCCAGGGAAGTATATTTGGAATTGCGAGGCGCCCTGCGGCGTTGGCTATGCGAATCATGGCGGCCCAATGTCGGCCAAGGGCTATATGTCCGGCACATTCACTGTCCAATGAGACCACTCTCCCCTTCCCATAGATGGGAAGGGGTTGGGGGTTAGGTCTCTTTGCGCGCCAGCACGGAGAAGAGCAGCGGCAGGGTGTTTCGCGGCGTTGTGGCGTCGGCGGGTTCCGGCCAATGCCAGTAGCCATCATCGCCCCTGACGAGCGCAGGGAAGCGTTGATAGTGCGCCAGCGGGATCTCGTGTACGTAGTCAAACCGTAGCCCGGCGTCAAGCAGCGCCATCAGCGTCTCGCCCAGGCCATAGCTCCAGACGTAGATCGCCTCGTCGCTATCGCGCTCAACCTCTGGCATCTCCTGGTGAAAGTATGGGCCGCCCACACGGAAGGTCAGGCCGGTGGGATCATCTATGCCCTGTGGGCGCGTGGCGAAGAGATTGCCCAGCGGACTCATCTCGACCATATAAAAAACGCCGCCTGGTTTCAGGCAATCGGCCACCACATGCGCCCAACGGTTCAGATCGGGCAGCCAACAGAGCGCACCATATGATGTAAACACGATGTCGAACTGTTCGTCAAGCATGGTCGGCAGATCATAAATATCGGCGCGGATGAAGCGCGCATCGTTGGACGCATAACCCACCTCGGTCGCCAGCATGCGGGCCATCTCGATGGCGGCGTCAGAGATGTCTACGCCTGTCACATGCGCGCCAAGCCTCGCCCACGAGAGTGTCTCGCTGCCCATGTTGCATTGCAGATGCAGTAGTGACTTTCCGGCCACGCCTACTCCCTCGCCAAGTTCCGAGCGCTCGATGGGCCGCAGGCTCGATCCGGTCGTCCGGAAGCGCGCGACATCCTGGTGATGCTCCGAAGCGAGATCGCGCGCAAGCCAGGTGTTCCAGTTTGCCCGGTTGGCCTGCATGTAGGCCGCAGTTTCCGCTGGTGTGTTGATAGGTGGGGTTGTTTTAGTCATTGGTCACTCTCTTTCGCTTCAAGTCTTCTGGCCGCCCAGGAGGGCGGCGCTACCCGCGTCTGCCCTTGCCGTTTGCTTGCGCATTAGCCACACCATTATCTATTCCAACCGATGCCTTGGCGCATGGTATACTGTCGCCGAAAGTCCCATATGTATACCAACAAGCGTCTGCGCTTGGGTAGAGAACGAAAGAAGCGTCTCCGTGGAAGAGTGGAACAATCCAGCGTTTGCCCGCGCCTGGGCTGAGGAGAACCCCGCGATCAACTCCTCGCGCCGGCAACACCTTGACCTCCTGCTGGCAATCCTTGCCGATCACTTGAATATGGCGCAGGTACCGCGTCGCGTATTGGATGTCGGCTGCGGGCATGGCGTGGTCGCCGAGCGCGTGCTGCGTGAGATCGAGGGGACGACGCTGGTAGGCGTAGATGGCTCGCCGCCGATGCTGGAAATGGCGCGCGAGACGCTGGCTCCTTTTGAGGAGCGCGCCCGTCTGATCCATGAAGATTTCGAGACGATGGCGCCGGAAGCCTTGACAGGCGGCCCATTTGGTGCGGCCATCGCCGTGCAGGCGATTCACAATTGCAGCGACGAGGGCAAGCAAAAAACGCTAGCCAGCGTGCGCACTGTGTTGGCGCCAGGCGGGCTGTTCCTGCTGATGGATCGCATGCGGCTGGCGACCCCTGCGCTCTTCGGCGTCTATCACACCATCTGGCAAATGGTTGGGGCAGCTTTTAATACACAGCAGTTGGAGGGTGAGAGCTTCGTCGAGCATGAACGCTCGGTAAGAGAGCGGGGTGATAAGCCGGGGAGCGTGGAGCAAAACCTCCTCTGGCTGCGTGAGGCGGGCTTCCGCGAGGTGGCGCCCGTGCAGGTAGTGGGCATTCGCGCGCTGATCGCCGCCGTGCGTTGATGGAGATACTCAATATGGCTGCGCACTCTCAACAATATACCACACTCCTGCGCACCAGCCTCGATCAGCTCGAATGGGCGTTGAGCCGCCTCCCTGAAACGATGCTCACCATCGCGCCACGTCCTGGCAGATGGTCAGCGGCGCGCATTGTGTTTCACCTGCTCTGCTATGAGCAACGGATCGCGCTGCCCACGATGCGACAATGGTTGGGCGATCCCGCGCCACCAGCGCATTTACAGGAAGAGGACGCGGCGGTTGAGGAGCGCGATTGGGCGGACGGCGCAGACCATCCGCTGACGACGATGCTGGCCGATCTGCGGGTCGTGCGCGCCGATCAGATCGGCGTCATCGCTCAGGTGGAAGGCACAGCATGGCAGGAGGAACGCGCAGCGCTGTGGGGCGCAGTCACGCTGGAATGGGTTGTCACTAAGACGTTTCAGCACACACTCGAACATACCGATGAAATATTGCGCAATGTGCTATGGGGACGTCCGCCTGCTCCCAATCCATAGATCATTTACGCAGATAAAACGCCGCCTGATCGCCCCACTGCCAGGCATTGAGCACAGCAGCCTGCTCGGCGAAGCGATCCAACTCTCCTTGGGTAAACACACCTGCGCCATGCAACCGCGCCTCTGCGGGATGCTCAGCCTCCACAGGAGCCAACAGCGGGATGTCGCGCAGGTAGCGTTCGCTGGCCCAGAACTGGAACGCCGTCGAATCATAGACGACGCGCTCGACACGCAGCCCGGCGTCTTCCGCCAGCATGCCCAGGCTCGTAGGCGAGTGCAGGAAGAAATGGCGAGGCGCATCAAGTTGCGCCCAGCACGTCCGGTAGTGATCCCAGGCGTAGGATGCGCTGATGGGGATGCGAATCAGGCAAACCCCGCCGGGCGCCAGCAGCCGCGCCACGGTCTGCAACGTCTCGCGTGGGTCGGGCAGATGCTCGAACGCATGATGAAACATCACCACATCCCATGTTCCTGCCATCTCATGTATGGAACGCTTATAGAGCGTCAGCCCGTTGGGATACGTGATCGTCTTGTCGAGATAGGGATCGCACCCCGCCGTCTGTGTAAAACCCGCGTTGCGTAGGGCATACAGCAGGAAACCGGCTCCGCAGCCGACATCCAGCACGCGCGAACGATGGGTGAGACCCAGCCCGGCAAGCGATGCCGCATGTGTCTGCGCCACCGGCAATCGCTCCGCCGCCAGTTTGCCCAGCTTGCCGCGCCCTGTGACGATATAGTTTGTTTGTAACCGCTTTGCCAGCCGCTTCACGGGATGCTTGAACGCAGCGTCGGGTCTGACAGATAGGCTATAGTAGTCCTTTGGGTAATACTTCGTCAGATCACTCGGCCCTTCCACCAGAAAGAGAGCCTCGCAACGCGCACACTGCGCATATGTGAAGGCGTCACGAAAGCCAAACATCATCTCGCGCGCGACATACCGCGCATTCCCCTTCACATTGCGACACACCGAACATCTAGGAGACACCGACCCCATGCTCCACCTCCCGCCCTCGCTTACTCACGAAGGGATAAAATATCATGCTATCCTATCAAAACTCGTGGTATGAATGACATCTCATAATATGATTTTACGAACCATTGTATGAAAAGACACGGGGTTAGGACACCTGGGATTTCTGAGGGGCAATGCGGAGTGTGGATTATTGACAGCGTCTCGGGTTGCGTGCACTGTAGATGTATCTGTATAGGTGTTGCGTCTTGCATAGCCTTTGCCAGCGATGTGGCGCGCAGGCGCACAGAGCCGCATAATTCTGATAAAAGGTTGTCGTAAATGGTTGTCGAGAAGCGCACAGGCGCATAAGCCAAAAGGCAGAAACGGGAGGGGCAGCTATGGCGAATGTCGCGGTGATTGGCACAGGAGCCTGGGGCACAACGCTGGCGCGGCTGATAGCGGCTGCCCCGCAAACAATGGAAGCCAACGAGACGGTCAACCTGTGGGAACACCATGCTGACCGTGCGCAGGAGATGGAGCAAGCGCGGGAGAACACAGCGTATCTGCCCGACTTTCCTTTCCCTCCCAACCTGCACGTGTCGAGCGACCTTGCCGAGGCGGTGGAAAACAGCCTGATCGTCGTGCTGGCTCCTCCAGCGCAGCAGGTGCGAGCGCATGCGCGGCTGTTGGCGCCGCTGCTCTCCCCAGGAGTCATCGTCATCTGCGCCAGCAAAGGGCTTGAGCTTGATACCCATCTGCGCATGTCCGAGGTATTGGCGGAAGAGCTACCAGCGGACATGGCGATTGGTGTGCTGAGCGGGCCAAACCTGGCGGCGGAGGTGGCGCGTGGCCTGCCTGCGGCGGCTGTGGTGGCGCTGGCCGACCAGACGGCGGCGGAGATCGCCCAGGCTGCGCTGAACACGCCGCTGTTTCGGGTCTATACCAGCGATGATGTGGTGGGGGTTGAACTTGGTGGCGCGCTCAAAAACATCATCGCCATTGGCATCGGCGTGAACGACGGGCTGGGCTACGGTGACAACGCCAAGGCGTCGTTTATGACACGCGGGCTGGCAGAGATCTCGCGGCTGGCGCTGGCGGCGGGGGCAAATCCGTTGACGCTTGCTGGGCTTGCCGGATTGGGCGATCTGATTGCGACGTGTTCGAGTCCGCTGAGCCGCAACCGCTCGCTGGGGCTGGCGCTGGCGAAGGGACAAACACTGACGGAGGCGCTGGCGGGCCGACGCACGGTTGTCGAAGGGGTAACAACCACACGCGCCGCCCTGCAACTGGCGGCCAACCTTGGCGTTGAGCTGCCCATCACGCAGCAGATCGCGCATGTACTCTTCGACGGGCGCGACGTGCGAACCGCCGTAGCCGCCTTGCTGACACGCGACCTGAAAGGTGAGTTGGAAGGGCTGGATGAGGGCTAGCGTCACTACCGCTTGACACCGCGAATGTAGCGCACGGTGACCGTGCCAAGCAGGCAGAACACCACGAACCACACGAAGAGCAGCGTATAACCAAACGAACGCTGGCCAATCGCCACACCGAAGGCCAACAGCCAGCCCCCAAACACCACCGCGAAGACCTGTGGCAGCGTCAGCGTGATATTCCACACGCCCATATCGCCGCGCGCATAGGTCGCCTCTGATGGCAGCGTGTCGGCCACCAACGCCCAATCCACCGCGACATACGCGCCGAAGCCAAGCCCAAAGATGGCAGCCGCCACATAGGCGATGGTCAGCACGGTCGCGGGCAGCAGATACGGCGCGAAGATGAACGCCAGCCCAACGACGGTCATAAATCCACCGGAGATATACACCATGCGTTTGCGTCCGATGCGATCCGAGGCGAAGCCCGCAAAGAACGTGCTGAGCGTGGCTGTCAAGGTGAGAAGCAGCAGGAAGATGGTCGTCGCGGCCTGAGGCGAGGGAGCGTGCGCCACCTCGGCCATGTAGTACAGCAAGAAGTTCTGGACGATATAGACGCCATCATGGCGAGCATGCGCGTCAGCACCACCCAGCTAAAATCGGGATTGCGCCTGGGGCGGAAGCCAAACGCATAGGCTGCCCCCACCAACGGCGATGCCTATCAACTCAATCACACTCAGCGTATCTGAGTTCAGCCGCAGGCCAAACGGCGCAACCTGCAAGATGGCCAGCGCGGCGCCGACAATCACCAGGGTCGCCAGCACAGTGAGGCCCAGGTCGCGCCAGAAACGCCCATCCAGCGTACTCCCTGCTTGGATATTGGAAGCGGCGCCCACCGAGACTGGTGTGGGCTTCCAGGGAGTCTCGCGCACGGCGAAGACGGTGATCACCGCCATGATCAGGCAGACGGTGGCCACCAGCCCATACGCCTGAATGATGTTGACCCACTAGCTGGCGAAGCTCTGCGCGCCGGTCAGGAGCTGCTGCGAGTTGAAGTGGAAGATAAGCCATCCTCCTGCATGTGGTAGCATACCAGGGCTTGATGACATCTTGTGTCATGTTTCCTCTCCTTCACATACCGACGCGGCAGGAGCCACTATTCGTGGTAGCCTATATCGTGAGAGCAGAACCTACCAAAAGGAACCTAAACATGAGCAGTCTACACCAGCCTGACCACCCGTCCCCGCAGTTCATCTATCCTCCCAAGCCACAACCCGGCGAGAGGGTTGCCATCCTCTCGCCGTCGAGCGGCCTGCCGGGGCTATTCCCCTCGGTCTTCGAACAAGGATTGCGGCGACTGAGAGAAGAGTTTCACCTGGCGCCCATAGAGTATCCGACGACCCGTATGATGGGGTCATCACTGGAGGCGCGCGCTCGGGATGTCCATGCCGCCTTTGCCGATCCCGACATCAAGGCGATTATTTGCTCCATCGGCGGTGACGACGAGATCAAGTTGCTGAGATACCTCGATCCGGCGGTGTTGAAGGCGCATCCCAAGCCGTTTTTGGGCTACAGCGACAACACCAATCTGCATCTGTTGCTCTGGAATCTGGGCATCGTCTCGTATTATGGCGGCTCGATCCTGGTACAGTTCGGGCGTGGCGGAGCGATGAATCCCTATAGCGCTGAGTCCCTTCGACATGCGCTCTTTACGCATGGCGTTACCGAATTGACGGCGCCCGCGACGTTCACGGATGAGGACGCCGACTGGGATGATCCGCAAACACTGACCCAGGAGCCGCGCATGTTTGAGAACAACGGCTGGGCCTGGCGTAACGCCGATAGAGTTGTGGAGGGAATCCCCTGGGGTGGCGATCTGACGATCCTGCACTGGAATCTGGCGGTTGACCGCTATCTGCTGCCCAACGAGGCGTACACTGACACCATTCTGTGTATCGAGACCGACGAGGAGTTGCCTCCAGCCGAGGAGGTCTATCGCATGCTGATGTGTATGGGCGAACGCGGACTGCTTGGGAAGTTCGTAGGAGTCCTGGTCGCGCGTCCCAAAGCGTGGTCGTTTACCCATCGCCATACCCCAGAAGAGAAGGCGACCTTTATCCAGCAGCAACAATCGGCCATTCTTCGGGCGCTTGACGAATACAATCCTGCGGCAATGGTGGTGTTCAACCTGGACTTCGGCCACACCGATCCCCAGTGCGTCATTCCGCTGGGCGGCCACATCACCATTGATGGCCCTGCGCGCCGCATCTTCGTGACGTATTAGAATGCAATCCCCATCTATACGCTCAACTGTCCTCTATGTGGCGCCACGTAATCCCCCTTCCCATTCATGGGAAGGGGGTCGGGGGGTAGCTCAGCCTTGCTGCGCTGCCTGCGAGAGATGCAAGATGTAGCCTGCCGGGTCTTTGATCGCGAAGACGCGCCCAAACGGCATCTCCATGATGGGATGGACGATCTCTAACTCCTGCGCTTGCGCCTGGGCGAAGGCTGCGTCGGCGTCGCTGATGTCAAACCAGAGTTCCGGCTCGTGGCCGTGTTCAGGTGTGAGTAGGCCAACCCCAAACGCTGCCCCCTGGCCGTTTGGCGCGGCAAACTGCACGAAATCGGGAAGTTCGTCAACGACCACAAAGCCCAGCCACGTGTAAAACTCGCGTGTGGCCGCGAGGTCGCTGGTGTGCAGCATGATGAAGTTCAGGCTGTTGGCGGTCAAGGTGGTCTGGGTGTTGTTCATATTGTTCGTGTTGCTCATGGTATGTCTCCTGTTCGTAGCTAGCGTGTGATGAAATAGATAACGATGGGATAGCTGATAGTTCAGTGCCCGGGCGGCTCACTCGTCGGCAATTTCGTGTGTCGCCGCTTCAAGTGTCACCCGTAGCAGCAAGGTAGCCCAGGTGCGGTAGGGACGCCACGCCTCGGCAATACGCTCCATCTCTTCCGCAGTTGGAGGCGATTTCAACCCATAGGCCAGCGCAATCGCCCTGCCCAGGCGTGGTTCATGCGCCGCCAGCCCGTCGGGCGCGCCTGCTCCCCGCAGCAAGATGAGCTGGGCAGAGAAGTCGCCGACACCGGGTAATGTTTTCAAGTGTTCGAGCGCCTGCTCCTGCGGAAGCGCACGCAGGTAGGCCGCATCGAGCTTTCCGTCGAGCGTGGCTAGCGCCAACTGGCGCAGGTATTCGACCTTGCGCCCAAACAGGCCAGGGAACGCTTCTAGCTTTCGCAGGCGATCTGGGCCGGGGAAGGCGTACATGCGCTCTCCATGAATCTCCACCGCTTGCCCAAGCTCTCTGGCCATGCGCACCTTGATGCCTGCCGCCTGTGCGATACGGATGCGATGGCCGATCAACGCCCAGGCAGCGGCCTCGTAAGGAGAAAAGAAACAGACAGGGCGTAAGCCTGGATAACGGGCCTGAAGCTGTCCAATGACGGGGTCGCGCTGGCCCACAAGTGGCCACGCGCGCCCATCCACATCCAGGGAAAGAATGCGCATGGTCTGGGCATACGCCGCCTGCGCATCCACTTCGCCGTGCATCTCGCAGAGAAGCTTGCCCTCGTGTTCGCGTACACAGACGCCGACGGCCTCTTCGTTGCCATCAACGACGAACGCCATATGCAGATGATCGTCAGACGCGCCGCCGTACGCCGCAGGGGTAAAGCGTTCCTGAAAGGCAATGCTTGCCTGCAAAGAAAATGGGCCAAGCGGCTGCAAAACAAAGCGGCCTGTGGAAGTCTTCGATTCGCCGGACTTGACAACTGAGCCGGATGGAACGCTCATGGCCATACTCATACTGTCCTCCTCAAAGGCGTTTCTCGTTCGCCTATGGACAGTATCCGCCATCGGTGTGACAGCAGTATGGCAACAGCGATCCAAGGGGAATGAATATGCGCAAAATTGGTAATTATTGCTCATCCTGGTAGCTACACAGTATCGCGTTCGCCTCGGCGATCAGCCGCTCACGTAGCGTCTCAGGCTCCAGCACACGCGCATGGCGTCCCCAACCGAGTAGCCAGCCGAGCGCGTCGTCTTCCGTGCGCAGGCGTAACGTCACCAGCAGACCATCCGGCGTCTCTTCCATTGCAATCACGTAGAACGACGGCTCTTCGCGCACCCAGCGCGCCACCTCCGGCGCGAAGAGGATACGTGCGGTCAGCGTGCCCTCCTCCTCCAGGGTGGCGCGCAGGCGCACGTTATCTGCCCGACGAACAAACGTCGCGTCGAGTATCGTTAGCGATTCGATGCGGTCGAGCCGGAAGGTACGCATCGCTCGGCGCTCGTGATCAAACGCGCGCAGATACCATGCGCCGCCTACATGCGCCAGCGCGTAGGGGTCTGCTGTACGCTGCGTCTCCATTGCCGGCTGCGTGTCGCTTACTGGGCGCCCTTGCTGGCTGCTGCGAGCAAAATAGGTAAAGCGAATGGTGCGATGGCTGAGGATAGCCCCGCGCAGACGTTGCAGCTTATCGTGCCGTTCAGGGGAGTGATTACGCTGTTCGCCGGTGATAAAGTGGATGCTCTCGCGCAACGCTTGCACGTCGGCGCGCAGCTTTTCGGGCAGCACACCGGCAATCTTACGGCTGGCAGCCTGGGCGGCGTCGCGGTAATAGGTGTCGAAGCTCTGCGCCATCACATCAGCGCCAAGCAGCAACAGCGTCGCCTCATCGGTGGTGAAGCTGAGCGGCGGCAGGAAGTAGCCTTCCACTAACGAATAGCCGCGCCCAGGGATGGAGACGATGGGCACGCCCGCCTGACCGAGCGCCTGAAGGTCACGATAGATCGTGCGTTTGCTCGTCTCGAAGATCGCTGCGAGGTCTTCGGCGCGCAACCGTCCACGCCCCTGCAATTCAAGGACAATCGCAAGCAGGCGATCCGTGCGGTTCATAGGCTTGATCTTACCTAGTGGGGCCAGAAGGCCCCTGCGTTCTACGCATGGGGATGAATGGCCCCCCGCTTGACATGCGCGTATGCTTTGTGCTACGGTACATATATATTATATGCGTAAAACCTTCAAGTACCGACTGTATCTGACGCCAGCGCAGGAGACCATCCTGCTCAAGACGCTCGACGAGTGTCGTTGGCTTTATAACCACCTGCTCGAACAACGTAAGACCGCCTGGGAAGGCCACCAGCAGGCGCTCTCGTTGTACGAGCAGCAGGCGGACTTGCCTGCGCTCAAAAAAAAGCGTCCGTCGTTGAAGATCGCCTACTCGCAGGTCTTGCAGAACGTGGCCGTGCGCATTGATCTGGCGTTTCAAGCGTTCTTCCGTCGCGTCAAGCAAGGGGAAACCCCTGGCTTCCCTCGTTTCAGAGGCAAAGGACGCTATACGAGTCTCACCTACCCCCAACTGGCGAACGGCTGCGTGCGACTGCAAGACGACCGACTGCATGTGGCGCATGTGGGCGACTTGAAGATCGTCCACCACCGCCCGCTTGAAGGCACGCCCAAGACGGCCACGATCTCGGTCTCGGCAACCGGCAAGTGGTACGTTTGTTTTTCGTGTGAGGTGGCTGATCCCACGCCGCTGCCGAAGACCGGACGCGAGGTGGGGATTGATGTTGGTCTGACGACTTTTGCTACCCTCTCGACGGGCGAGCAGATTGCCAATCCGCGCTTCTTCCGCACCGACGAGAAAGCTCTTGGACGTGTGCAGAAGAAACTCTCCAAAGCGGAGAAGGGCACGCCGGAACGCAAGAAACGTCGCCAGCCTGTGGCGCGTGTGCATGAGCGTATTGCGTGGCGCAGGGCCACCTTCGCGCATCAGCAGAGTAGGCGCATCGTCAACCAGTACGATCTGATCGCTGTTGAAGACCTGTCGGTCAATCGCATGCTCCACAACCATTGTCTTGCAAAATCCATCTCAGATGCAGCCTGGAACCAATTCGCCACACTTCTTTCGTACAAGGCAGCATGGGCCGGTCGAACGTTTGTGCAGGTGAATCCAGCCTACACGAGTCAGGATTGTTCCGCCTGTGGGCATCGACAGAAGATGCCGCTCTCGGAACGAACGTATACGTGTCCCTGTTGTGGGCTGGTGATTGATCGTGATCTGAACGCGAGCTTGAACATCGTGAGGATGGCGAGACTGGGGCGACAGTCTCAGGCGTCATAGGACGTCAAGAAGCCCCCGCCTTCTAGGCATGGGGAGTCGTCACTCAGACCATTCGATCAGTATCGAATAGTGAAGCGCAACATCGTCTCCTTCAAGACCATCTTTAGATGTCATGGCTGGATAAACTTCTATCGTGATTGTAGCATCATCTGGCGCTTGTTGCGGGCGCCGCAGGTGTGCTCGCGCGCTGGCCGGATGGCTGGCCGATGCGGCGGAAGCGTTCATAGCGGCGTTCGAGCAGGGTCGGCATGGGAATGGCGCGTAGCTCGGCCAGATTGACGCCGATGGCCTGCTTGACGGCAGCGGCTGCGGCGGCATGGTCGCGATGCGCTCCACCCACAGGCTCCTCGATGATGCCCTCGATCAGCCCAAGCTGAAGCAGATCGGGCGCAGTGATACGCATGGCCTGCGCAGCGTCGGGCGCATAGGCGGCGTCGCGCCACATGATCGAGGCGGCGGCTTCGGGCGCGGCGACAGTATAGATGGTATGCTCCAGCATGAGGACACGGTCGCCCACGCCGATGCCAAGCGCGCCACCGCTGCCTCCCTCGCCGATCACGATACAGAGAATCTGAGTGCGCAGCGTCGCCATCACCTCAAGGTTCTCGGCGATGGCCAGCGCGATACCACGCTCTTCATCCTCACGCGCCAGGTAGGCGCCCGCTGTGTCAATCAATGTCACCACTGGCATATGGAAGCGTTCGGCGTGGCGGAACATGCGCAGCGCCTTACGATAGCCCTCAGGATGCGCCATGCCAAAGGTTGTCTCTTCGCGCTCTTTGATGTCGCGTCCCTTCTGGTGGCCCAGGATCATGATGGTCTGGCCGTCAATGCTGGCGATGCCCCCCTGAATGGCGCGGTCGTCGCCGTAGCGCCGGTCGCCACGGAACTCGAAGAAATCATCGCAGATGCGCTTGATGTAGTCGCGCGTGTAGGGGCGGTCACGGTGGCGCGCCACCTGCACACGCTGCCAGGGCGTCAGCTTCGCATAGATGCTTTCCAGCAAGCGCGCACGTTCGCGTTGAAGTTCGGCCACTTGCGCATGGTCGCCGCGCCGCTCATGTGATTGGATACGCTTATCGAGTTCGGCCAGTGGCCGCTCAAAGTCGAGATCATACGCCATATATCTATCCCCCTGGCTCCGCGCCACCGCTCTTAGGCCAATTACGCCAACGTCGCCGCCTGCTGATAGAGGCGCAACAGCCGCGCCAACGTGGATCGTAGTTCGCGCCGGTGCGTGATGCCGTCAATCATCCCGTGCGCCAGCAAAAACTCAGAGGTGTTCGTGTCTTTGGGCAACCGCTGGTGAATCGCCTGCTCGATCACGCGCGGCCCGGCGAAGCCAATCAATGCTCCTGGCTCCGCCAGCATCACATCGCCCAGGAAGGCAAAACTTGCTGCGACGCCGCCCGTGGTGGGATCGGTTAGCACCGAGATATAAGGCACGCCCGCCTCGGCCAGGCGAGCCAGCGCCGCCGACGTTTTCGCCATCTGCATCAGCGAAAGCGCGCCTTCTTGCATGCGCGCGCCGCCCGACGCCGAACAGACCACCAGCGGGATGCGCTCTTTGGCGGCTAGCTCGATGGCGCGGGTGATCTTCTCGCCCACGACGGTTCCCATGCTTCCACCAATGAAGCGGAAATCCATTACCACCAGCACAAGCGGCAACCCCTCGATGGCGCCGCGCCCGTAGACGACGCCCTCATTGAGTCCCGTCTCTGCGCGATATTCGGCGGCGTAGGTGGGGTAAGGCTTGGAGCGGCTGACAAAATGCAATGGGTCTTCAGTCATCAGGTCAGCCGACATCTCCTGGAAGGAGCCTTCATCGAGCACGAGCGCGATACGCTCATCGGCGGTGAGCCTGAAGTGATGGCCACAGCGCGGGCAGACACGCAGATTTTTTTCAAGCTCCTTCGTGACGATGATCTCCCGGCAGTTCGGACACTTCGTCATCACATCAGGCGCGGGGCGAGCGGGAGCCATTGGCTGTGTGGATGGTGTGGATGGTGTGGATGGTGTGGGCGCAGGATGTGCGCCGTTCGCCATTCCAGCCATGCCGCTATGCTGCATATTCTCCGCCATACCTCACCCACCTTTTCATGAAAAAGATCACATCGCGCGGACGCCTAGAGGCCCCTTTCCCGCACAACGCATGCCTGAACGCATAGAGATAGTGTCTCTATCATCTCGCATCTCAGCCCACACGTCAAGCCCCCGCGCTGGCAAAATCCGCAAAAGGCGCAGGTTATCCGCGCAAATGCGCAACAGCGCAACAGCGCCCTGACGTGATGCCGCTGTTATCCCGGTTAGTCTGCCTCGAAGAGCGCGTCTATGAACTCGTCGGCGTCGAAGGGGGCGATGTCTTTGAGTTGTTCGCCAAGCCCGAGGTATTTGATGGGCAGACCCAATTCGGCTGAGATAGCGAAGACAATGCCGCCCCGCGCCGTGCCGTCAAGCTTGGTGAGGATCACGCCACTGACGCCGGAATCTTCGACGAACTGCTTGGCCTGAAGCAACCCGTTCTGCCCGGTGGTGGCGTCAATCACCAGCAAGACCTCGTGCGGGGCCTCAGGATCGTATTTCTGTAAGACCCTGCTGATCTTTTTGAGTTCCTGCATCAGGTTTGACTTCGTATGCAGCCGCCCGGCGGTATCAACAATCAGTACATCGCTCTTGCGCGCCTGCGCCGCTTGCATCGCATCAAAGGCGACCGCGCCAGGGTCAGCGCCGTACTGGTGGCTGATCACCGGAACACCGATGCGTTCGCCCCAGGTTTTCAGTTGCTCGGTGGCCGCCGCGCGGAAGGTGTCGCCAGCCGCCAGCATCACGCGATGCTTCTGACGTTTGAGCATGTTCGCCAGCTTGGCGATGCTTGTCGTCTTGCCGACGCCGTTGACGCCGACGACCAGGATCACCGTGATCGGCGAGGTGTCGGAGAAGACCAGCGGCTCAGGATCGCCCAGCAACAGCGCCAGTTCTTCTTTCAGCGCCTCGCGCAGCTCTGAGCCGCGCGTCAGCCCCTCCGCTTCGACGCGCTCATGCAGGATCGTCATCAGCTTCTCGGTCGTCTGCACGCCCACGTCGCCGCTGATCAGCGCCTCTTCCAGTTCATCCCACAGGGCGTCGGTGATCTCGTCGTTCGCCAGCGATTCGTTGACGCGCCCGAAGAGGCTGCGTGTGCGTTCCAGGCCACGACTAAACGGATTGCGGAAGAAGCCGCCAATGCCCTTTTTTGCCGGTTCTGGCTCCTCTTCCTCCTCAGCGTAGTTGTCGTAGTCTTCTTCGTCGTACTCTGCCTCGTCAGCCTCATCGGCGTACTCCACCTGATCGGTTGGCGCTTCATCCTCGGCCTCGTCAGCGTACTCTTCAACTTCTGCGTACTCCGCTTCGTCACCTTCTATGGATGTTTCATCCTCGGTGGGAGGAAGCGTCACCGTTTCTCCCTCTTGATCTTTGCGGCCAAACAAGCCCTGTATGCGCTTGAACATGAAACCCTCTATCTCAAAGCTAGGTGATTGTATTCATTTCTCTCCGTGTATTGTACCGCACTTCCTGCCCATCGTGTCTTCTGTTCGGTGTCCACTTTGCAGGGAGCGAAAGACCTGCTATGCTAGCATACAGCGAAGTTGTACATGAACGCTGTTTCCTACTGTTGAGCGAGGGAACCAGGTATGCGCGCTGTTAGGTATTTGCTTTTGCTCCTTGCGCTGCTGGGGAGCCAGATACTCGTAGGGGTCTATCTGGTGATGAACGGCTCGTTGCCACCAGTGCCAGCCTATCTGCTTATCTCCTTTGGCGTCATGCCGCTCATGTTTGCTCTTGGCGCCGATATGATTGTAGGGGGCTATACAATAGGCTTTCTTACCCTTGGGCAACGTATCCGCGCCGCCAAACGTGATGCGATGGCCACCGTCCCCTCGGCGTTCCAACCCGATGCTGGTCTGGCAATGCTTCCAGGCGAGACGCTTTCACTGGCAGTGCGCCGTGTACATGCCCATACAGCAAGGACTATTCTGCAAGCTGCGGCGTTAGTGTTGCTGTTCGGCGGCGCTGGCATGATAGTAATATTTTCCGTGTTGCCTGACTTCAGCCAATCACAGCTCAATCCTTTTACGTTGCTCCTCCCACTCAATAATTCCAGCCTCATCAAGACGCCGAACACGCTTGATTGGATTGTTCTCCTTTGTCCACTCTTTTGGATGGGAACGTTTTCCTGGCTATCGGTGAATCAACATCTAAGCAGCCTGCGTTCAATCGTGTTCGCCGATGATCGTGGCGTCACGGTTAAGCGCGCATTCCATCGAGACGAGTTTTTGCCGTGGGAACACGTTACGGTGTTCCTCTGGCCTGGCGTAGCCCAACCAGCCAACGAACCGTTTGGCGGCTACATTCTCATCGGCCACAAGCGAAATCTGCGCATAAACATAACCCGCATTCGCGCCGACGACTTTATATTCGACAATACCAAAACCGCCAATACGCTCGCTTCTGCGCTTTCCAGCTACGTGTATGAGGGTGGACAGGAAGCCTACACTGCAAATGCGCGGTGTCTGCTGGCTACGATTATCGTGCGCAGCCATACACCCTTGCGAGTCTTTACTACTCAGCCATCTTTCCTACGCTTGCTCTTCCGCCGCTTTCCAGGACGATTTCTTACCATTCAACAGATTGAGAGTATGCCCTTCGCCGGAGCGCCCTGGCAGCCGAACCCCAAAGCTGTGGAAGAAGCCATGTCGGCTCGAGGTCGTATTGTGGCGCGACCACGCTTACGATTTTGGGCGACATTCCGCGCGGTGGTGGCTGGGCTACTCGTTGCACTTCTGCTCGTTACCTTTGCAACGATTATAGCAGCCCCTGCCTATTCGGCGGACAGCTTCTCGGTCATTCCTTCAGTCACGCTACCTGGCGCGCTCACGCTCTCTCCTACGGCGATCATTGGTTTGGCGGCAGGCGCGTTTCTTTATCTTTTGAGCATACCAGTAGCAGTTGTATACGCCATCCAACGCCAGCGCACACGATTCCCTATCATGATTGCGGATGACGTTGGAGTAACACGTATCACTCTTGGTCAGAGTAGCGCTATGACCATCCCCTGGTCAGCGATAAAGGCATGGGGAATCATTCCTCCCTCATCCTCATCCAAGATGGCAACCTACATGCTCTTTACCGACACAGGCAAACTCATTTGGCGTGAGTCAGAGGACGCACAACTCGCTGGACATGCGGGCATGCCCGACCGGTTGGATGCGTATCGCGCACAGGCAGAACACTTTCATGCACTCATTGTCGCTCGTACAAGACTGGCGCTTCGCGAGATTACAAGCGACCTGCCAACCCAGGCGTGAGAATCGCTTGCCCTGTGCTGTGGTGGCGACTCGCCAGAAAATGTGGTATACTGAGGATGGCTCAAGGGCCATCATCAAGCAATCTGCCTGGTTGCGGCGTGTTTTTCGATACTGACCCCCAACATTTCATTCAAGGAGTATTCCCCTTATGGCAAAGAAGGGTGAGCTTTCTAAGACGGCGCGCGCCTCGCTGGCGCAGCGCGACGACACGAACTTTGTGACCGAGCGCGTCTGCGAGAAGTGCGGTGAGCCGATCATGCTCAAGGAACTGCTCTCGGTCAAGGTGCAGGGCGAGGGCATGCACTACTACCACAAGAACCACTACGCGCTCTCATAGAGCGTTTGCTCTTCATAGCCCTGCCTGTGCTTTTCCGTTGACAGGCGGGGCTATTGTTTTCCTTTTGCGTATGACACCTGCCATACATGACATATGGCCTTCATACGTTGACGCAGGCGGAAATGTGCCCTATTGTTTAGATAGAGACATATCTTTCGCTGGGTAAAGACAATATATTCATAGGGAGATACATATGGCGCGGGCGGCGCGGCTGGCCAACAGGGAAGCACGGCAAGGAATGTTCGCGGCGATGCGCTTCCGCAATTATCGGCTCTTCTGGCTGGGGCAGGTCGTCTCCGTCACCGGAACATTCATGCAAAGCACTGCGCAACAGTGGCTCGTGCTTACCCTTTCGAGCGATCCCCTGGCGCTGGGCATCGCTGGCGCGTTACAGTTTGGCCCGTTGCTTGTGCTTGGCCCGTTCGCCGGGCTGGTGGTGGATCGCTGGCCACGCCGCTCGCTACTGATGATCACCCAGTCGTCGGCGGCGATTCTGGCTGCCGTGCTCTGGTTGCTCACCGCGACGCATGTCGTGCAGCTCTGGCATGTCTATCTGCTGGCGCTGCTGCTGGGGCTGGTAAACGCGCTCGATATGCCCACGCGCCAGGCGTTCGTCAGTGAGATGGTGCCTGGGAGCCACCTGCTCAACGCCGTCTCGCTGAACTCCGTACAATTCAATGTCGCGCGCATCCTGGGGCCAGCGGTAGCTGGCGCGCTGATTGCTCTGCTTGGTATCCCGACGCTCTTTCTACTGAACGCGATCAGCTATCTCGCTGTGATCGCCGGTCTGCTGATGATGCGTGTCTCCGAGCTGGTTCCCGTGCCCCGTAGCGCCAACGCCGATGCGCATGGGCTGGCGCGGCTGCGAGGTATGGGCGAGGGCCTTCGCTTCATCTGGCGCGCTCCATCCGTGCGTGTCACCTTTTTGCTGATCGCCATCGTTGGCACGCTTGGCTTCAATTTCAGCGTCTCGTTGCCGCTTGAAGCGAGCCGTGTCTTGCATGCGGGGCCAGCGATCTTTGGGCTGCTCTCCTCCGCGCTGGGGATTGGCGCGCTTGTGGGCGCGTTGGCGCTGGCAAAGCGTGGAGGTTCGCCGTCGAATCGTTTGCTGATTGGCACGACGCTGGCATTCGGCGTGCTCGAAGCAGCGATTGGCCTGACGCGCTCATTGCCGCTGGTGATGATGTTGATTGCGGCGACCGGCTGCGGCATGAGCATGTTCTCGGCTGCGGCCAATACGCGCACCCAGCTTTCAACTCCACCTGAGATGCGTGGCCGCGTGATGAGCGTCTATAGCATGATCTTCATGGGCACTACTCCCATTGGCAACCTGGTGGTCAGCGCGATTGCCAGCGGCGCGGGCGTGCCGGTCAGCTTCCTGGCGATGGGATTGCCGTGTGTCGTCGCAGCATTGATTGCCGCATGGCTCTGGCATGATCGCCCAACTCCCAGGGCGAAGCCTACTCCTTCCACACAGATCGGTATCGCCACCGAACAGGCCAAAGAGGTCGAGCAGGTGGCGTGATCGTGCCTGTCCTGCGCATCCCCCGTATCGCCCATGCGCCTTGCGGGTTCTCTATACAGCGTGCTACACTCGTGTCGCATACGGTATTCTGTGATGGAGATGTTGGAGAGGGGAGCAGACGAGTATGCTCAGCGCCTATCTTGATATGACCCCGACGCGCATTGGCTTTACCCGACTGTTGGGCAAATTTTCGCGCCGCGCTTATTTTGGCCCACTCGCTCCTTTCCGCCTGACGCAGCTTGGCCGCACACGGCTGCCAGGGCCACGCTGGGTGCGTGTGCGCAACATCCTGGCGGGTGTGGCAGATGAAGACGTGGCGCGCGTCTGCTTGCAGGTTGATCCCCATGTCTCAGTACAGGCGGCGCCACAGCCCAAACGCCTCTTCCTGGGGCGCGAAGTGGTTGGCGAGGTTGTTGAAATTGGCCCTGAAGTAGAGTTTTTGCGTGTGAGCGACCGCGTGGCCTATCAGATGGATCAGTGCTGCTCCACACGCGGCGTTGAGCCGCCCTGTCGCCAGTGTGCGGTCGGCGCGTATAACCTCTGCGAGAATCGCTACCTGCCGGGGCCGGAGGCGGTCGGGGGTGGATGGAGCGAGGAGATGGTTGTCCACGAGGGACAGCTCTTCCTCGTGCCCGATAGCCTGCGCGACGAACAGGCGGCACTGATCGAGTTGGCCGCCGTCGCCACCCATGCCGCGCTGCGTCATCGCACACAGCCGGGCGATCAGGCGCTTGTCATCGGGGCGGAGCCGCTGGGATTGCTGACCATCCAGGCGCTTCAGGCGCTTGCGCCCAATGTGGCCGTCACCGCGCTCCCATTGAAATCCTATCAGGTGGAGATCGCAACCCGTATGGGGGCCGTGCGCATCCTGTACCCCGACGATAGCGAGGCGGGTATCGTGCGGCTGACGAACGCCAAGACGTATAAAAATCGGCAAGGCGCAAATTTGGTGACGGGCGGCTTCGATATTGTCTACGACACCATTGGCAACGCGCAATCGCTTCAGAGCGCGCTGCGCTGGGCGCGCGAGGGCGGCGTGGTTGTCTTGGCAGGCAAGCGGCTCAACCCTTTCACCGTTGACCTGACGCCCGTCTGGAACCAGGAGATCACCATCTTGGGCGCGCTGGCCCACGGCGCGGAAAACTGGCCTGGCGGCGAAGGCTACGCCGCGCTGGGTGGCGAGGGTGGCGGACGTGTGGGGACGTTCGCGCTGGCGGCGGCGCTGATGCGCGAGCAACGCCTGACCCCTGAGCGGCTGATCACCCACCGCTTCCCTCTGCGCGAGGTACGCCAGGCGCTCGAAACAGCGCGTGACCACGAGGAGCAACGCGCCATCAAGATCATGCTGGATATACACACGGTTGCTTCCGCCGTGCGCAACCCCGCCCCGGCGCAACCCACAGCCCAACCGGCGCACAGCCGGTAATACAACCTCGCCTCCCATGCTGATTGACAGGCATATAGGGCCATGTTACGATTAGAGATGGCGTGCGCAAGGCGACATCGTGTATGGCGCCGCCCGTGAACACGCGAAACGACCCCCAACGGCGAGAAGGCGGCGTAAGGCAACGTATGGCAGAGCAGGCTGAACAAGAAGAACTCGTCACCCTGACGATTGACAGGCGCCAGGTAAGCGTGCCCAAAGGCTCAGTGATCTGGGCGGCGGCGCATAAACTAGGCATCGAAATCCCCATTTATTGCTATCACCCCAAGATGGATCCGCTTGGCGCCTGCCGCATGTGTTTCGTCGCGGTGGAGAAGATGCCGCGCGTCGTGACCGCCTGCACCACGGTTGTCAGCGAGGGCATGGTCGTCTACACGGATACGCCCGCCGTCAAGAAAGCGCGCCAGGGCACGCTGGAGTTCCTGCTGATCAACCATCCGCTGGATTGTCCCATCTGTGATAAGGGCGGCGAGTGCGACCTCCAAGACTTCACATTGCGCCACGGGCCAGGAGCCAGCCGCTTTGATTTGCGTAAGCGCCACTTCCTCAAACCGGTTCCCGTCAGCGAGAACATCCTGCTGGATCGCGAACGCTGTATCGCCTGCCAGCGGTGCGCGCGTTTCTGCCAGGAGGTCGCTCAGGAGAACGGGTTGATCATGCAGGAGCGCGGCTACCGCACGGAGGTGGGCGTCGAGCCAGATGCCCCGTTCGATAGCATCTTTTCAGGCAACGTGGTGGAGATGTGTCCGGTGGGCGCACTGACGGCCAAAAGCTATCGTTTCGTCTCGCGCCCGTGGGAGTTGAAGCGCACCCATAGCGTCTGCGGCTACTGCTCGGTGGGCTGCAACGTCAGCGTAGATGTGCGGGTGGATCGGCTGTTGCGCCAGTATTCGCACACCAACGACGCGATTGACGACGGCTTTCTCTGCGACCGTGGCCGCTGGACGCTCGATCCGGTGAACAGCCCTGACCGCCTGCGCACGCCGCTGATTCGCCGTGATGGCAAGCTGCAACCGGCCACCTGGGACGAGGCGATCAACCTTGTCGCCAGCCGCCTGCGTGAGATCGCCGAACGTGACGGCGCACAGGCCATCGGCGCGATTGGCTCGACCCACACCACCAACGAAGAGGCGTATCTCTTCCAGAAGCTCTTCCGCGTGGGCCTGGGAACCAACAACATAGACCACCATCACGGACGTTTCCCTGCGCCAGATGGCAAGGCGCTTCCCTGGGTTTGGACTGACAGCATCGCCGGGCTGGATCGCGCCTCACATATCGTGCTGCTTGGAGGCGACGCCTACCATCGCCAGCCGATCATAGACCTGCGCATCCGTCGGGCGATTCGCCGTGGCGCGAAGGTCTATGTGCTGACGCCTGAGCCGAATCGCCTCGATAGGCTGGCCACCGCCGCCATCCGCTACGCCGCCGGGCAGAGTGGCCTGATTGCGCGGACGCTGCTCAACGTCGTCCTCAGCGAAGGGCTGACGCGCGGAGCCTATGCCGAGGGACATGCTTCGGATGCGCAGACGCGCCTCTCCGACATCACGCAGGACACGCCGGAGCGTGTGGCCGACCTTGCGCAGACCGACGCCGCAGCGCTTCGCATGCTGGCGCGCGAGATAGCGGGGGCAACGGGCGCCGTTCTCCTCTACGACGAGATGGCGACGCTGGAGCCATCTCGAGCCTCGCTTGCCGCCGACCTGCTCGACCTGGCGCTGCTGACCGGCAACTACGGGCGGCGTGGCGCGGGCGTCGGCCCGCTCTTCGAGGATAACAACTCGCTTGGCGCGCGCGATATGGGCGTGCTGCCCGATACACTGCCTGGCTATCGTCCAGTGAGCGACACTGCGGCGCGCGAGGCGCTTGGCGCCGCCTGGGACGCCGATCTATCCGATGCGCCAGGGCTTGGCTATGACGACATGCTGGGTAGTGGCATGAAGGCGCTGTATGTGATGGGCGCGAACCCCATGCGCCACGCCACATCAGAGCAGCAATCCCGCCTCGCCTCGACTGAGTTCCTCGTCGTGCAGGATACCTTCCTGACGGAGACCGCGCAGGCTGCGACGGTTGTTCTGCCCGCCGTCTCCTACACCGAGAAGGACGGCACATTCACCAACACCGAACGCTGTGTGCAGGTGGTACGCAAGGCGATGCTCGAACTCCCCGGCGCGCGGGCCGACTGGGCGATCCTCAACGGCGTGGCGCAGGCGCTTGGCCTCGATTGGAACTACCAGTCGCCAACGCAGATACTCGGCGAGATTGCGCGCACGGTTCCCCTCTACGCGGGCGCCTCGCGGAGGACACTGGGGCAGACGGGCGCACGCTGGCCGCTGGCGCCAGGAGCGCCCGACACTGAGGGACGCACGACGCTGGTTGGCTCACCCTATCTCACATGGGAGATGCTGGCCCAGGGTGTCGCGCAGGGCATACCTGCTTCGTCTGATCATGCGGGGTCGGGAGATTTGGCGCTGGCCGGTGGGCGTGCGGAAGGACAGGCATCATCATGAGCGATCTCGCCTGGTTTTTGGTTGCGGCAGTCGTCAAGAGCATCATAGCGATTGTCGCATTGTTGACGGCTTTCGCCTATATGACGCTGATCGAGCGGAGGGTGATTGCGCGCTTCCAGCGGCGGGTTGGCCCCAATCGCGCCGGGCCGTTCGGCGTGTTTCAGCCGTTGGCCGACGCGATCAAGATGGCATTCAAGGAGCATATCCTGCCAGCGAAGGCGTCGAGCTTCGTCTTCCTGATGGCGCCTGCGATCTCCGTCTTTGTGGCGCTGACCGCCTTCGCCGTGGTACCGCTGGGTGGGCCGACGCCCTGGGGAACATCGGCGATTGCCCGCGCCTGGGCGCCGTATATCGCCGATCTCAACGTCGGTATTCTCTACATCCTTTCGATCTCCTCGCTGGCGGTCTATGGCATCGTGTTGGCGGGGTGGTCGTCTGGCAACCATTACTCGCTGCTGGGCGCATTGCGTTCGGCGGCGCAGATGGTCTCGTATGAGGTAAGCATCGGCCTCGCGCTGGCAGGCGTGCTGATGTTCGCGGGTACACTGAGCATGGTGGGTATCGTCGAGGCGCAGGTACATCAGGGCATCTGGTTCATCCTGGCGCAACCGCTTGGCTTCTTCCTGTATGCCATCGCCGCCATCGCCGAGGTGAACCGCGCGCCGTTCGATCTACCCGAAGCCGAGCAAGAACTCGTCGCTGGCTACCTCACTGAGTTCAGCGGGCTGCGCTGGAGTCTCTTCCAGATGGCCGAGTACATCAATATGATCACGGCAAGCTCGGTGCTGGCGACGCTCTTCTTCGGCGGATGGACGCTTGGCGCGCTCAACGGCGTGCTAGGCGCTCCCTTTATCTGGTATTTCATCAAGGTGGCGTTCTTCCTGTTCGTCTTCATCTGGCTGCGCGCCACGCTCCCGCGCATCCGTTACGACCAACTGATGCGCTTCGGCTGGCAGGTGTTGCTGCCGCTCTCGGTCGTCAACGCGCTGGTGACGGCGGCTGTCGTCGCGTTTGGCCTGTCGTGGTGGGTCAGCGGCCTATTTGGGCTGGCCGTGCTGGTGATCGCGGTTGGCGTGTACTATCTACGGGCGCGACGCCGCACGGCAGGGCAGATGGAACTGGCGCGCCTGGACTTTGGGACACCCAACGCAACCGTCAGCGTCGGTGTGGCGCTACCCTCGTCGGTGCGGCTGGTGAGCTTGCCAGCAGCGAATGGCGCGGTTGACAGTGCTGCGGAGAAGGGGGAGCCAGTTGTGGTGGGATGATCGCGGCGGGTCAGCGCGGCGGGCGGTTGGGCGTGGCAGGTGGTTAAAACCGCAGCTAAGGGCCTACGCTCCGCTTCGGCCACAAAGCCCACCTGCGTGGGCTATACCGATACATCTTTAGTCCGCGAAGGCGGACTTCGTGGAGACGCCGCAGCGTCTCCCTTAGGCGCGGTTTCAACCGCCCGCCGAAACGCCACATACAGCAATCAATCTCCCCTTCCCACCTCTGGGAAGGGGTAAAGACGGGACAGTGGGGTTAGGTAGACACAATGGCGATGGAGATGATCAAGGGGTTGGCGACTACCCTGCGTGAGCTTGGCAAGAAGCCGACCACCGTTTCATACCCCGAAGAGAAGCGTACGCTGCCCGCGCGGTTTCGCGGGCGGCATGTGTTGCATCGCTACGAGGATGGGCTTGAACGTTGCGTCGGCTGCTTCCTCTGCGCGGGCGCCTGCCCGGCTGATGCGATCTACATCGAGGCGGCGGAGAATTCGCCGGAACAGCCGGTTTCTCCTGGCGAACGCTATGCGCGTGTCTTCGATGTAAATCTGCTGCGCTGCATCTTCTGTGGCTACTGCGAACAAGCCTGCCCCACGGGAGCCATCACGCTGGAGCGCATCTATGAGATGTCCAGCATGAATCCCGAAGACCTGATCTACCACAAGGAGCAGTTGCTCGAGCCGGTCGGCCAGTCCACACGCGGCTCGCTCGACGCATGGTCGGCCACACCTCCTGAGGAGACCAACACGCCGCTCCCCGGACGCCAGGGCTACTTCGATGGGCAGGAGGCGTCAGCCGCCGCAGTCGGCCAGGGCGATCTGCCGCCGGAGACCGAGATACTGATCGGGCGAGGCAAGCCGGAAGAATAACGCCGAAACGGCTAAGACGGCGAAGATGAGTAGGTGAGAGAAGGTTGGGAGGCGGTATGCTGTTTCAGCAGATAGCGTTTTATGTGTTGGCGGCGGTGGCGATTGGCTCGGCGCTTGGCGTGATCTTCTTCCGCAACGCCGTTTACTGCATGCTGAGCCTGATCCTCAACCTGCTCAGCCTCGCGTTCTTCTTCCTGACGCTCGAGGCGCTTTTCGTCGCCACAATCCAGGTGTTGATCTACGCGGGCGCCGTGATGGTGCTCTTCCTATTTGTGGTGACGATGCTTGCGCCCAGCTCCAATGATGATGTGACCGGGCGTGATCGTCTGCGCTGGCAGTGGGGCGCTGGCATTGGGATGGGCGTCATCCTGGCAGTGGCGCTCTGCTATGCAGCCTTTACGGGCAGGCTGGCGGCTGATGTGAAGGCGAGCGGCGCGGCCAGCCTGGCGAAGCAGGTGGCCAGCGCGGGGAATACGCAGGCGTTCGGGCTGGCGCTCTTCCACGGCTACTCGTTCCCTTTCGAGGTGACAGGCGTGCTACTGGTGATCGCTGTGCTGGGCGCGGTGGCGTTGGGGCGACGCTCCGGCGCAAAGGAGTAGAGAATCCATGCCACTTTCGGCCTATCTGGCGGTCAGCGCCATCCTCTTCGCCATCGGCGCGACAGGCGTCGTCATCCGGCGCAATCCACTGGTCATGTTTATGTCCATCGAGCTGATGCTCAACGCCGTCAACCTCTCGTTCATCGCCTTCGCCCACTTCCTCAACTCGGTTGAGGGCTGGATGTTCGTCTTTTTGGTGCTGACGGTGGCCGCAGCAGAGGTGGTGGTGGGGCTGGCGATCATCGTCTCGATCTTCCGCACGCGCCACAACGTGGACGTTGACGAGTTGAACTCGCTGAAGGGCTAGTGTTGCGATGCTGAACCTGACGCCATACATTCTGCTTGCGCCGCTGGTCGGCTTCGTCGTGCTGGGTCTTTTCGGGCGCATACTGCCGCGCGTCGTCATCTCCGTGATTGGCTGCGGCGTTGTGCTGGTGGCGTTCGCGCTGGCCCTCGCCGATTTCTTCTCGATGCTTGGCGTCGGCGCGGCCCATCGCGTCTCGGATGTCGTTCCCTGGCTCTGGTTGACCTCCGGCAATCTCTCCATCAATTTCGGGCTGCTCTCCGATCCGCTCTCGGCGGTGATGTTGCTGATCGTGACGGGCGTCGGATTTCTCATCCATGTCTACTCGATTGGCTACATGGAAGATGACCCCAGCTACTGGCGATTTTTCTGCTTCCTGAACTTCTTCGTCTTCGCAATGTGTTTGTTGGTAGCCGCCGACAACTTCCTCATGTTGCTGGTGGGCTGGGCAGGCGTGGGACTTGCCTCGTTCCTGCTGATCGGCTTCTGGTACACGCGCCCGTCGGCGGTTGCGGCGGCGCGCAAGGCGTTCGTCGTCAACGTTATTGGCGACTTCGGCCTGATGATCGCGCTCTTCCTGATGTATGGCGCGTATGGCACGTTCGCCTATAGCGGCGTGCTGCATGGGCGGCTGATAGATACGCCAACGCTGACGGCGATCACGCTGATGCTCTTTGTGGCAGCCGCCGCGAAGTCGGCGCAGTTGCCGCTGCATGTGTGGCTGCCCGATGCGATGGAAGGCCCGACGCCAGTGAGCGCGCTGATCCACGCCGCGACGATGGTGACGGCTGG
>Ga0070737_10001815_pt1 | contig 28396 bp, 27 predicted proteins | sample Coa_R1_10_FD_66438 | JGI IMG/M metagenome (GOLD analysis project Ga0070737, IMG submission 66438) | Surface soil microbial communities from Centralia Pennsylvania, which are recovering from an underground coalmine fire - Coalmine... | ecosystem: Environmental > Terrestrial > Soil > Unclassified... | reverse complement strand
TTTGCGAATGGGTGAGACTCTCGGCATTCCGCATTCTGATCTGCATCCCCCAGCGGCGTGCCTATCCAGCACCTCCCATTTTCAGGATCATCTTGCATTAGAAACAAGTCCCGTTTCAGGATCATCTTGCATTGGACAATTCTCCGGCCGGATCGCGAAACCCGCTCTGTGGTAGAGTGTTTTATCGCATGCGATCGAGCCTACGTTACGCCGTCCCCATCGTTTTAGCCGCTGCTCCGGCGCTCTCCGCTCAATGGCTGGGCTACTCGACCTCTGGAGTGCCGCGCACCCCGGACGGAAAACCGAACCTCGCCGCTCCCGCACCCCGCACCCCCGACGGGAAACCCGATTTCTCCGGAATGTGGGGATGGATCAATATCGGGCCTTGGTGCGGAGCCGAATGCACCGATACCCAAATTTCCCGCGAGTTTATCAATATCGCCTCCAGCCTCAAGACCCCCCTGCCGTACCAGCCCTGGGCGGCGGAGCTGGTCAAGAAACGCCGCGTCGAGCAGGGTCTCGATCCTAACGTTCATTGCATGCCGCGCGGAGCCCCACGCATCTGGACCGACGATTATTACAAGCGCATCTTCATGACGCCCGGCCGCATGATCATCCTCACCGAGCGCAACATGCAATATCGCCAGATCTTCCTCGACGGCCGGGCGCTTCCCAAGGATCCGAATCCCACCTGGAACGGCTACTCCACGGCGCATTGGGATGGCGACACTTTGGTCGTCGAAACCGCGGGTTTCCGCGATGATCTGTGGTTGGATGCCAGCGGCAATCCTTTAACCGAACAAGGCAAAATGGTGGAACGGATCCGCCGCCCCAATTTCGGGAACCTGGAAGTCGAGATCACCATCGACGATCCCAAAGCGTATACCGCGCCGTGGACCGTGAAGCTTACCCAGCCCCTCGTGCTCGATAGCGAACTGATCGACTACTACTGCCTCGAAAACGAGCGGGATTCCGCGCACATGCGGCAGCAGGAACCCTTGGGTACGCCGCGCTAAACCAGCCCCCGAGGTAGACCGGAAAATGGGTTAAGTTGACCCGCCGTTTCCGCCTAAGTGATTGATTTTTCGTAGAGGGATATCAAAATTCGGTAAAAAATTTACCGATTTCGAATCTCCGGTCTTCTCCGCCTGCCAGCCACGGGCGCTGACCACCGCTGCTTCCGTATTAGTATGTTTAGACCTTTTCTTTTGGAGGTTTAGGGGCGCGCGCTCATTATTAAATTCGATCAGCCGTTTGTGTCGGTGACCTCGTTCAGCTACACCGCTCCGGTAATCAGGGGACTCCAGATGGGCAATGGCGCCGAAAAGGCTCTAAGCTGGCTCTTCCGAGACTGGACGCTCAGCGGCGTTCTCAAATATGCCAGCGGTATTTTGATCCGGAGTCCGTCATCCAACATCACACTCTGGAACAAGACGCTCGTGTTGAATCCCAACGCGTGGTCGAACCAGACAACCGAAACCTTTGGCGACGCCGCGCCCTACTACGGCAATTGCCGCTGGCAGCGCCAGCCGGCCGAATCCCTGGGCAACAGTGGATCGAGCTCGGCGGCCTCGTCCGCGGTTTACTAATTTCCATGTCAATGCAATTCCGCCATTTGGCCAATGCCGCTTGTTATCATAATTCGGAATGGAGGCTGTCAACGTCGGTATCGTCGGCCTGGGCAACGTCGGCTCGGGTACGCTGGCCATCCTGGCGGAAAACGCCGATCAGATTGCTCTGAAACTGGGTTTTCGGCTGCGGGTGGCCGCCGTTTGCAGCCCCTCTGTTCATTCCAGGCAGATTCCGGCGGCGATTTCCTCAACTTTCAAAACCACCGATTGGCGCGAGGTTGTAAACCGCCCCGAAATTCAAATTGTGGCGGAATTGGTCGGCGGCTGTCGGGTAGCCTCCGAAATTATCGATGCCGCCATCGCCAACGGCAAATCCGTAGTTACGGCCAATAAGGAGCTCATGGCATCCTGCGGGCCTGAGATTTGGGACCGCGCCATCCGCGCGGGCATTAACCTTGCCATGGAGGCCAGCGTTTGCGGCGGCATCCCGATTCACGCCGTTTTGCGGGAAGGCATCTCCGGCGACCGGGTCACCGCGCTCTACGGCATTCTCAACGGAACCAGCAACTACATTCTGACGGAAATGGAAAAACGCGGCGATCCGCTCGATGCCGTGCTGGCCGAAGCCCAGAAATTGGGCTATGCCGAAGCCGATCCCACGGCCGATATCGACGGCTACGATGCCCGCTCGAAACTGGCAATTCTGGCCGCTCTCGCCTTTGGCGAGAAGATCACGCCGTCCGACATTTTTATCGAGGGCATCCGGCGCATTTCACCCATGGATTTTCAGTACGCACACGCCCTCAAGCACACGATTCGCCTGATCTGCGCGGCCCGGCAGACGCACGAAGGATTGATCCTCTCGGTCCGGCCCGCCCTCATTCCGCAATCCACGATTCTGGCGGGCGTGCAGGGGGCCTATAATGCCGTCTGGGTGAAAGGCGCTTTCGGGGATGACACGTTCTATTACGGCCGCGGCGCGGGAGCGCGGCCTACCGGCGTCGCCGTGGTGAGCGACCTGATGCGGGTGGCCCGCGAGATCCGCTCCGGAAGCCCGGAGCGCGTTTCACCGTTTGCGCATGAGCGGCTGGGGGAATACAAGCCGGTGCCGGTGGCGCTGCAGCACCGGGCCTATTATCTGCGCTTCCGCGTGGACGACCGCCCGGGCATTCTCGCCCGGCTCGCCGGGATTTTGGCCAGCAAACATATCAGCCTGGAAGCCGTGCTGCAAGAGCCGTGCGAAACCAAGCATGACCTGCCCTTCGTAATCACCGTCGAGCCCGCCAGCGAGCAATCCGTCCACGACGCGGTAACGGAGATGTCGCATCTCGATTTTCTGCGGGAGCCGCCGCTGGCGCTGCCGATGGAGACGGCGTTATGAGGGGGGTGGCGGTACTTTTGCTGGCCCTTCCCTTGGCCGCGCCGGCCGCCAATGCCGGCGATCAGATTCCCCAGGGGCGCAAAGAAGTTGCCGAGAACCTGAAGGCTCCGGACCGTGGCGAAAAACAGAGGCCTAAAGAACTCGTTCAGGCCGTGGACCTGCTGCCCGGCATGACCGTGGCGGACGTGGGCACCGGGATCGGCTACATGCTCCCCTTTTTCAGCCGCGCCGTCGGACCCTACGGCAAGGTAATTGCCGAAGACACTTGCGACGATTACCTGGCGGCCGCGCGGGTCCAGAATAATAGTGCCTTACACAATATCCGCCTGAACAAGCCGGATGTGATCAAGGAGATCGAAGCCAACCACTTCCGGACGATTTCGGAACGGGAACAGATCAAGGACAGCCAGTACATGCTGATCCTGGAGAGAAACTAGGTGTTTATGAAGAACTTTCGATATGCGAAGTGGGCGGTGCTGCCACTGATTCTATGGTTGCCGGCGGGCGGCGCCATCGGCGCCAAAGATAAAGACGAGGGCATCACCAAGCAACAGGCTGACGAAATCCTGGACGAACTCCGCCAGATCCGTCAATTGCTCGAAAAGCAGGCCGCCGCTCCCCAGCAACAGGGCGGGGAACAGATCACCAAGGCCAAGGTGAGTATCGAGGGGGCCTTCAGCATGGGATCGAAAGATGCGCCTCTGACCATGGTCGAGTTCACCGATTTCCAGTGCCCCTACTGCCAACGGTTTCACGTACAGACGTTCGCCGAGCTGAAGCGCGATTACATCGATACCGGCAAGCTGCGCTTCGTGAGCCGCGACCTGCCGCTCGACTTCCACCCCAACGCGATGCAGGCCGCCGAGGCCGGCCGCTGCGCCGGAGAACAGGGCCAGTTCTGGGCGATGCGCGACCGCATGAACTCGAACCCGGAAAAACTCGACCTGAATAACCTGGTGAGTTGGGCGCAAGACCTAAAGCTCAATGTGGCCAGTTTCCGTTCCTGCGTGGAGAGCCAAAAATATAAGAACGCCATCCAGACGGATATCCTGACCGCCCAGCGGATCGGCGCTAATGGCACCCCTTCTTTTGTAATCGGTAAGAGCACGCCGGACGGCGTGGACGGCGAACTGGTAGTGGGCGCGATGCCGTACTCGATGTTCGATCAGAAGTTGAAGGACCTGGCGCGCTAGGGCGCTGTCCTCTAGGCCATGTGTTCGCCGAGTGCGCGCTCGACCTCGTCGGGCGCCACCGGCTCCCCCCGGTTCAATCTCCCCAGGATGCTTTCGATAATCTCCTTGGCTTCGTCCTTCCGGTAGTTCTTGATGAAGCCATCGAAGAAGTGCTCGCCGGCCAGCGCGTGATTGATTTCCGACTCCTTGTTATGTTCCCCTAGCTCGGTGAAATAGACGACTTTATATTGGCCCGTGTACTCGGTTTCGCGGTAGATCTCGAACATCACTTTGTCGGACTCGAACATTATAGATTCGAGCGTAGCACAGGCTCCAGCGCGCCTTCCGGGTTGCTTCCCGGTTTTCCCCGGCGGCAAATGCAACGCAAGATTCTTCAAAAATTATTCCCGATTTCGCGCCGTGGGGCATCTCATTATTTAGAGTTTAGGAGAAATCGCGCTGGACCGTCGCGATTTTGATCGTTAACGACGAGCCGGGGAAGCCTCGACGTCTGCGATTCAGTATGCGGCCCAATGGCGCGTGAACAGCTTGCAACAGGGCGGCTGCTAAATCGGTTTCCATAACCGATGTAGACCTGAGCCGCCCGGGTGCGAAAAATAGTGGGGGCAGGCGGTTTCACCTGCCCAAAATCACCAGCGGGGTTCGCGGCGCTGGCGCGGCGCGCTCGAATGCGAGCCGCGGAAACCGCCGCCAAATCCACGGCCGCCTCCGCCCTGCTCCTTCGGCCGCGCTTCGTTTATCTTGAGAGTCCGTCCCTCGAGATCGGTCCCGTTCAGTCCGGCGATGGCGCGATCGGCTTCGGCCGCATCCGACATCTCCACAAATGCAAATCCACGCGACCGGCCCGTATCCCGGTCGGTAACTACACTGACGCGTTCCACGTTTCCATACGGCTCAAACAAAGAGCGAACGGACGATTCCGTGGCGCTGAAATTCAAATTTCCTACAAAAATGTTCTTCATACGTTAAGTTGTCTTTTAATCGTGCGGGCGAAACGAGGCGGGCAAATCACTGCAGCCTGAATAGCGGGACTATCAAAAGGCACCTTCAGGATAACATGCTGAGCATGGCACTTGCTCTCCAAAAAGTAGTATTACGCTCCAAATTCGCGGCAGCCGCGCTGGCGGCGTTGTGGGCGGCCAGCGCCCAGCAGAAGCAGAATCCGAACTTCACCGGAACCGTCACGCGGGTTACCGGGAACTCGGAAGCCGCCATCGCCCATTTCCGCTTCGAAGCCGGGGCCCGTACCAGGTGGCACAGCCACGAGGGAGGGCAGATCATTCTGGTGGAAGATGGCGTTTGCCGTACCCAGGTAAAAGGCGGTCCCGTGGTGGAATTGCACGCGGGCGAAACCACCTACGTGCAGCCGGGAGTGCCGCACTGGCACGGCGCGGCGCCCGGCCAGGCGTGCACGCAATTCAATGTAACCCGCGGGAAAGTCAACTGGCTGGAGGAGGTGACGGAGAAGGAATATACGGCCCCGGCAAAAAAGTAGGTTTCCCGCTCACCAAACTCGCGGGTGGCCGCGTGTTTGGCTCAGCCTTCCGGAGGAGGTAAGCAGCATGCAATCACGGCGTAATTTCCTAGGGGGAGTAGCACCTCGGTTCCCGCAGGCGCGCGTTTCTCGGCGACGAGCTGGCGAAACGGGCGATGCGGTCGCTGGCCGCGGCCGGATACAGCCTTCGGACCGCCAGCGAAGCGGCTATGGAGATTGGCGTGCGTCTGATGCGTCCGGCGCGCTATGCGGAGCTCGGCCTGCGGCTTGACGAAGCGCGCGATCTTGCCGCACACTATATTCGGAGCCTGCGAAAGGAGTACGGCAGTGTCCGGCCACGAGAAATCGTCCACCAAGTCTTTGACTCCCTCGGAAATCGCGGAGGCGGAGGAGAACACGGCCCGCTTGCTCGAAGCGCTGGACCAGAATGGGGAGGAGGGACTCCAGGAGGAGTTGGATCGCCTTTATCCGCCACCGGTGGATCCGGGCTTCCACGAGGAGGACCTGCCGGGGGGGTTCGGCCGGGTGCTGATTCTGCACGACAACTCCCTCTCGAATTCTCCATCCCCGACCCCCTCGGAGCCGGGAAGTTCGCCGAAGAAGACGTAAAGCCCGCGCTCGCGGCCGCCGCGCGCGGAGTGCTCGAATCCGCGACGACATCCTGAAGGTGCTCGCGCCGCAACTGCGCGACCGCTACGCAATACCACGAATGGAACGAAGCTCAACAGCGAGCCTGGTGGGCTGAGCAGTTCCACGACCGGCCGTTCAAGGCATTCCGGGAGTTAAGCGACCGCGAGCGGCGGGAGTACTGGCACTGGTGGCACGAGCACGAAGGACACGAGGAGCACGAACGGCGCTAAACCAGTTATTTCTTCTGACGCTCTTCCAGCATGGCTTTGAGGCTGGAAATTTCGCGCTTCAGGCGGCGTTCGCGGCCGACCATCATGAGGACATAAATCGCCAGCACAATCCACGCGGCCGCGAAGCCGTAACTCAGGAATTCAAAATTACGCTGCAAGCGGCCCATCTCCCGGGTAATATCATCCGCGGAGACTTGGGCGAGCAGCAGCAGGGGGGAGAGCCAGTGCATAAGTTCGGTCAGAAGGCGTGCGCCAGGCGGCGCAGGGAATCGAGCTCCCGCTGGGACTGTTCCTGCTCCAGGCGAACCGCCACAATTACGGTCGCCAGCATTAGCATGGCAAGAATGTTCCAGCCCATCACTACGCTCCAATCGTGTGGAAAGCTGCCGGTGCTCGAAAAGAATACGGGAGCGGGATGCTGTGTGCGCCACCAGCGAATTGAGAAGTAATCGATAGGAACGCCGATAAAGGCAAAGATAGAGACGACCGCCGCGAAGGTTGCGCGCTGGGTCGGCTCTTCAATGGCGCGGCGGAGCATGAGATAGCCCAGATACAATAGCCAGAGCACAAGCGTTGTGGTGAGGCGTTCATCCCAGGTCCACCAGATGCCCCAAATCGGGCGAGCCCAGAGGGAACCCGTAACCAGGCCGACGGTAAGAAACGCCACTCCCACTTCCGTGGACGCTACGGCGATGGCGTCGTATTGAAAATTCTTGGTCACCAGAAACAGAATGCTAGTGACCAGCGAGGCGCCGACGGCCGTAAATGCGGCTGCCCATGCCGGCAGATGAAAGAAAATAATTTTGAATGCGTTGCCCTGCGACGCCTCGGGTGGAAAGCGGGCAATCACAAAAATGTCGCGGGCCAGGATCACGAAGGCTGCCACGCCCAACAGATACAGAATCTTTTCGCGCATCGCGCTTTACCCCACTAAAACAATTTCGACCAGCGCCAGAGACGCGGCCGTGTAGAGAATATCGAAGCTGATCAAAACTTTCATCCAGATGAAGTCCGGTCCCCAAATCTGCTTCCCGTTCACCAGGTCCGCGGTCAACTGCATCGAAGCCATCAGCGCGGGAACCAGCATCGGGTAGGTCAACATGGGCAGCATCACCTCGCGCAAACGGATATTGACCGTGAGGGCGCTGAAAACGGTGCCGACGACGGTAATGGCCCAGGTTCCCAGCGCCAGCACCAGCATCATTTGCCAGAAGTGGTCGTACCACCTTACATAGTAGAAGATGCCGAAAACCGGTAACGCCACCAGTTCCACCGCCATCACCAGAACATAACTGGCGAGGGCTTTGCCGAGGAACAGCATGGCGCCAGAAATAGGGGCGGCAATCAACGCATCCAGGCAGTCGTTTGGCAATTCGCGCGCGAAGCTGCGATTCAGCACCAGAGTGCCTGCGAAGGCAAATACGATCCAGAGCAGGCCTCCGGCGAACATCTTGGTCTCGTCCGCGGCCGGATCGAAGGCAAAGCTGAACAGCACCAGGATCATGATGGCGAACGCCAGCGCGGCGTTCACGGCCTCTTTGGTGCGCAGTTCGGCCCGCAGGTCTTTGGCGACGATCACAAAGACCTGGCGCAGCGCGGAAGCGCCGGACCCGGCGTGCCGGACGGGGCTGGCGGTGACCTCGGGCGTTGCGATAGTGGCCATCAGCCCTCTCCGTAGCGCGCGTACACAAAGCCGGGATCGGCGGCCATCTCGGCTGTACACTCGCCATGAAAGGCCACCCGGCCGCGGTTGAGCAGCGCTACGTGCGTCGCCAGTTCGAGCGCTTCCCGCAACTGGTGCGTGGAAAGCACAATGGTTCGGGATTTCGAACCGGCTTCGCGCAGCAGGCGCTGCAGCACGGCGATGGCGCGATCGTCCAAGGCGGTGAACGGTTCATCCAGCAGGAGCACGGAAGGCTCATGCAGAAATGCCCGCGCTACCGCGAGCCGCTGCCGCATGCCGCGGGAAAATTCGCGCACCAGGCCGTCGCGCACGCGCTCCAGGCCGGTCTTTTCCAGCCACTCGAGCGCGCGGCGGCGCGGGTCGGGGATGCCGTAAAGCCGCGCGTAGAGCATCAGGTTCTCGATCGCCGAAAGCTCATCGTAGAGCGCAATGCCATGGCCGATGAAACCGATGTCGCGGCGCGTAGCGGTTTCGCGCGGTTGCCGCCCGAGGATTTCGATCTTGCCCTTCATGGGGCGGCTGAAGCCTGCGATGGTGCGCAGCAGCGTCGTCTTCCCCGCGCCGTTCCGGCCGATCAGCGCGAGGCACGTGCCGGGCGCCGTCGTGAAGCTAATGTCGCGGAGCGCCGGGTAGTCGCCGTAATATTTCCAAACGCCTTCAACGGCGATCGCGTGCATTCGTTTCCTTGGCTGGTTTCCCTTCCGGCAAGCCGGGCATGCGATACAGCAGGATGAATCCCAGCGCCAGAATGCCGAAAGCCAGCGGCAGAATCAGCTTGATTTGCGTGTAGAGCCGCGGCATGATCTCCTGAACCGGCGGTTGCCCGCTGGTGTCCGCGCCGGAGGCGCCGGAATCGGTGTTGCGCTCCGAGACTGTGCCCGTCAGTTGGATTTTGTAGTCTGTTCCCTTGAGCCCATAGATATGGGCTTTCGTGCGCGGCTCCTGCCCCATGTCGTTCAGGTTATCGGCCTGCATGGTGACGCCTTCGGGAACGATCAGGTACGTATTGTCGTCTTTGCTCGGAATCTTGCCGGCGTAGGCTTCGCCTTCTTTGTAGGGCAGGGAATAGCTGACATCGACACGTGTTTCGCCCGGCCGCATGGGGAAATTGATTTTGAAAACATCGGGCTGGCCGGTCTTCTCGGCCACTTGCTGCAGCGGTTGGCCGCCCGGAGGAGTTGCGCTGATCTGCGCCTGCCCATCCAATGTCCGCGGCAAAAAGATATGCAGCGTGCCATCCGCCGGATCGTTCCAAGCGGTCTTGCCGGTATTCGAAACAATGAACGCCTCGTTCACCACCAGTTGCTGACCGGTAGGCTCAAACAACAGCATGTGTTTGGTAACCTTGGCCGCGCCCGGTTGCTTCGAGGCGTTGTAGACCTCCAGATTAATCCCCTCGCTAGGCGTGCCGGGCACCAACACGTGGTTGTAAGTTACTCCGTCGAGTGTGGCGCGCACGAGCGTCGGTCCATCCACGGATTGATCGACCTTAAACCGGCCCTGCGCGTCTGCCTTCACCTGCCCGGCCGGCTGCGGGCCTTTGGGACCCATTTTCAGCAACGTCACCGTAATGCCCGCTTCGGGCTTACCGGTAGTCCCGTTAACCACCACGCCGCTAATTGCGGCACAAACGGGAAGCGCCGCGAGCAGGAGTCCGGCGAGCACTGCGCACAGCGCCCCGCCTGGCTTCCGGCTTCTGTCGCTTGACTCCTGTCTCCTGTCTCCTGTCTCCTGACTCCTCATTTCGCCACCTTCATCGGCTTGCCGCACTCGCCGCAAAATTTGAGTTCCCGCTCGAATTTTGCGCCGCAGGATGAACATACAAAGCCGTTCGCGGCCGCCGCCGCTGCCGCCTTGGCCGCCTGCCTGACCGTTGGCGAGACAATCCCATTGATCCCGAGCTGCACTTTGAGCTTATCCACATCCGCCAGCACCACAGCCAGTTCCTTTTGCAGGTCGCGCTTGCTGGTCTGGTAATCTTCGTCGGAAAGTTTTCCCACGCGGTATTCGAACTGGAGATCCCGCAGGCTCTCGTAAATGGCCGCTTTGCGGTCGTCGAGGTGCTGAAACGGAGATTCCGGCTCCGGCTCGGGCAGGTCCTTCGCGCGGACACCCAAAATAAACGCGATCACTACGATCGCGAGGACGGCGGAGAGGATGATGACGATCACTAATCCAACTTCTTCAGATCTTCTTCGATCTGTTGTTTATATGGCTCGAGCGCGGGGTCGTCGAGTTCCATCGAACCCAATTCGACGAGCGCTTTCGGCTTGCGGTATCGTTTGAGGAATGCCCAGATGATCAGCAGGCCGGCGAGGATCGAAAGGTACGGCACGATCCAGCCGAACGCGCTTGGCGGAGCCAGATACACCCCGGCGCCGTAGTCCTTCACAAAAGCCTGAATAATCTGGTCGTCGGAGAAACCGGCGGCCTGCATGCGCGCAATCCGCTCCTTACCGGGTTTGGAAGAAGAGCATTCGAGCATACTGCAGGTGGCCATCGAATCCTTGCAGCCGCCGCACTGGCACTGCAGCCGCGTGGCCACGCGCCGCACATCGGCGCCCGGTTTTTCGGAAACGGTCTGTGCCAAGGCCGCCACAGCCAGACAGAGGGCCAGGAGAATTGCGTACCAGACCGCTCCCTGACGGTCGCGCGTCAGTTTACTTCTCAATCGTTGCATGCTTGGTTGTGTAGCCCACCACCTCGGTGCGGGCGTATTGCATCCGGATCTTGCTCGGCACCAGGCAAATCAAGGTCCCGCCGATCAGAACCAGGCCGCCGATCCAGATCCAATCGACCAGCGGGAAAACATACGCCTGGATGATGGCGCGCTGATTGTCGTCGGACATGCCGGCAAAATTCAAATAGAGGTCTTCATTCAATCTCTGCCGCAGTCCCACTTCGGACGTGCTCTCTTTGCTGGCTTTGTAGAACCGCCGCTCCGGCTTCAGAGAATCGATCACCTTGCCATCCTTGGAAACTTCGATGATCGCGGCTTCCGAGGCGTAGACCGGGTTGTCACCTTCCTCCCGATCCACCATCTTCAGGCTGTAACGGCCTACCTGCATCGTATTGCCGGGCGCCGCGGTGCTCAGTTCCTTCACGTCTTGCTGGTTGAAGGCGTGGCCGGTGAAACCGATGAACATCAGCACGATTCCCATGTGAACCAGGTAGCCGCCGTAGCGCCGGGTGTTGCGGTGGGTCAACTCCACCATGGCGCGCAGCAGGTTCATATCGTTCTTGGCCGCGATGGACTTGCCGCCTTTCACGAACTCCATGATTACCGTCAGCGCCACGAACAGGCAGAAGCCGAAGGAAATCAGAGCGTAAAAATTGTGGATACCGGCCGCGAACAGCGCGCCCGCCAGGACCAGCGCGGCGATGCCCGGAATCTGAAAATTCCGCCGCAGGCTATCGACCGATGTCCGCCGCCAGGAAAACAGCGGGCCAACGCCGGTGAGAAACAGCAGGAACAGGCCGATCGGCACCATCAGCCGGTTGTACCAGTCGGCATCGAGCGAAATCTTGTTGCTGGTGAAGTATTCGGAAAGCACCGGGAACAGCGTGCCCCAGAGCACCGCGAAGCAGCTTGCCAGCAGAATCAGGTTGTTAAAGAGAAAGCTCGATTCGCGCGAGACCACGCTCTCCAGTTGATTTTCACTCTTCAAATAATCCAGGCGGTCCAGAATCAGGTAGGCCGTGAAGGCAATGCCGATCGCCAGGAAACTCACGAAATACTTTCCGATATCCGACTTGGCGAAGGCGTGCACCGACTGCACCAGCCCGCCGCGCGTAATGGCCGTGCCGAACAAAGCCAACAGGAAGGTCGCGGAAATGAGCACGATGTTCCAGACCTTCATCATGCCCTTTTTCTCCTGCATCATCACGGAATGCAGAAATGCCGTGCCGCTCAGCCAGGGCAGCAGCGAAGCATTCTCCACCGGGTCCCAGCCCCAATAGCCGCCCCAGCCCAAAACGTGATAGGCCCAAGCGGCGCCCAGCATGATTCCGCAACTCTGGAAGAGCCAGGTTACCAGCGTCCAGCGGCGGGTGGTGTGGATCCAGCCCTCTCCCGGCTGGCGCGTGATCAGCGAAGCGATGGCAAAAGCGAACGGCACCGCGAAACCGACATAACCGAGGTACAGCATGGGCGGATGGATCGCCATTGCCGGATACTGCAGCAGCGGGCTGAGGCCGTTGCCATCCGGCACGGCGACGATCAGCTTATCCTCCGCCAGCATCTGGAACGGGTTCGCGACGAAATTGTTCATCAGCAGGAAGAACGTTTGCACCGTGGCCAGTACGCCGATCACATACGGCATCAGATCGCGGTGTTTGCGCCGGTTTGTATAAGCAACGATAGCGGTGTAGGTGGCCAACAGCCAGCTCCAGAACAGCAGCGAACCTTCCTGCCCGCCCCACCATGCCGCGAACTTGTACAGCATCGGCATGGCTTTATTGCTGTGCTCGGCGACGTAGGCGAAGCGGAAATCGCCCGTCATCATCGCGTAGACAAGAATGGCCGAACCTATGGTGATCAGCAGCCAGATGGCGTATACGGCGCGCGCGCCGCTCACCACCAGGAAGGGTTTGCGCCGGATTCGCCCGGCCACGGAAGCCACGGCCGCGTAAATGGCCGCGCAAAAAGCCAGCAGTATCGCCAGCGAACCCAGATTTTCCATATTCCCCTCTACACTACAACGGTGAGCGCTTGATTGTGTCCAGCTAGATGGAGCTACCGCTCTTTACGGGCGCCGCGGTCTGCGGCACCTTGGCGGCATATTTCGATGCGCATTTCGCTTGAATCTTGGAGGTGCGAAAGACCCCGTCTTTGTCGAGGTGGCCATCGGCCAGGGCTTGGGCGCCGCCGCGGAACGTATCGGGAAGAGGCTCGGCGCCGGTATAGGCAACCGTCAGCCGCTGCTTATCCTGCACCAGCACAAACCGGACTTCGCTGCCCACGCGTTTAATGGAGTTGTCTTCCACATCGCCACCCACGCGGATACGCTGTCCGTAGGCCTGATCGCCCATTTTGGCCAGTTCGGCGACGGTTTTGTAGTAGGTCTTATTATCGGTCATGCTGGCCGCTGCCAGCCAGACCAGGGTGCCAATCACAATGGCAGCCAGCGCGATGAACTTGCCGTACCGTTTCATAGCCTTGCCAACCTTCTGATCCTACAGTATAGCTCGAAACAAAACCGGCATATTCGGACATCCGAGACCTTTTTTGGAGGGTAAGAAGCTCCTTGGGGCTTAAATCGGGAAAGCCCCGGAGATAACGTCCGGGCCTTCCACTCGAAGCCGGAAAGCGGGATCTGTTTATGATCCTCTTGCTGGTAAAGCTCCGGCTCGCTCTCGCGGGTCGTCTTACGGCGTTGATCACCTGGGTTCGTAAGCCCAGATGGTAAGCTCCGTGCGGGGGCCGGAGTTGCCATTCCGCTCCCCACTACCAGCATCATACTCCAACCCGCCGTCCTTTCCAACGTTAAAACTAGTATTCCCGTTGATTTCAGAGGCATAACCTCCCCGATCTGAGGCACAATAGTGAATTCTACCAGTGCCGGTCAGGCCCATCGCCGAAATGGCCTGTTTTTTGCTGTAGCTGACGACTCCAATTTGTGAGGATACGTGAATCTCCGCCAATCCATTCTGGTTTTGTGTCTTGTTTCCGTGGCCTTGGCGCCACTCCGTGCGCAGCAGCAACAGCCGCAGGAGCCCCCCGGCGCGCCGCCTACCTCCCCGGCCAGCGAGCGGCCGCAGCCGCCTCCGCCGCCACCACCTGTACCTGAGCTGCCTCGCCAGGATGAAAACACCGTCTCGATTGAAGTGAATGGATGGGCTCCCACGGGAACGCCGATTTTCAACAAAGGTTTGCAAACTACGAATTCGCAGTCGTCTTATGCGCCCCTGGGAGGCAAAACCAGGTTCAATTTGGGCGGCGCGGTGCGGCTTCCCGCCGGCAAACACAATACGTTTCGTGTCACCTATTTTCGTGCCGCCACGGATGGTTCCTTCACCGCCCCCGCCAGCCTGAATCTTTGGGGCACGGGTTTGAACCAGGGAGACAACATCGACACGAACTATCGCCTGCAAAGCGTCAACGTCTCCTTCGATTTTCTGACGTGGCCGTATCCCCCGGCCCGCCGCCGCTTCCGGCTGAAGACGCTTTGGCAGGTGCAATACGTGGGTGTCCAGTCGGGTTTCAATGCGCCTCTCAGCACCGCTTCGCCCACGAACGGTTCGGGCTCGAAATCTCTCATCTTGCCGTCCCTGGGCGTGGGCATAACCTATTACCTCTCCAACAATGCCCGGCTCGAAGCCAATGGGAGCGGCTTCGATATTCCGCGGCATTCCGCCGTGGCGAACGCCGATGCGGATCTGGCTTACAAATTCGGCAAAGTGGAATTACGCGCGGGCGCGCGCCTGCTCTATTTCAAAACCTCGCCGCAAGCCGACTTTTATATGAAAGGGCGGCTGGACGGGGCGTTCGTGGGGGTTCGGTTGTATCTGCGGTAAGCGCTAAAATCGAGGTGAAGATATGTCCGCGGCGCCTTTACTTCCGCATGACAACGCGATCGAAGCTCTGCCGCGAAAGCGTTTCACGCGGGAGGAAGTGGACCGCCTGCGAGAATCGGGGTTTTTCGAAGGGCACCGGTACGAACTGATTGACGGAGACCTGATCGACAAGATGGGGCAAAATCCCCGGCACGCATCGGCCATCCAATTGACGCTGATTTGGTTGGCCGGCATCTTCGGACTTCCCCGGGTGCGCGGCCAACTTCCGATTGAGGCCTCATCCGCCGACCGGACGCGCAGCCTCCCCGAGCCGGATTTAGCCGTTCTGCTGGAACATAAGCCGGAATTCACCGGGCGCCACCCGCGCGGCGAGGAACTGCTACTGGCCGTTGAAGTCGCCGATTTCACCGCCGCCTTCGATCTGTCCCGCAAAGCCGTAATCTACGCCGCCGCCGGAGTCCCGGAGTATTGGGTTCTGGATCTGAACCGGCGAATGCTCGTTATGCATCGCCAACCGTCGCCAACCGGCTACCGCCTTATCCAGCTTTTCTCCGAATCCGACACGGTCTCGCTTGAAAACCGTGGCGAAACTGTGCGCGTCGCCGAACTGCTTCCCCCCGAATAAAACGAACCCTCCCGCGCACACTACAATTAAAAGGATGCCCTTCTCGCCGGTACCTGAGGTCCTCGAGGAATTGCGCGCCGGGCGCATCGTGGTCGTGGTGGATGACGAAGACCGCGAAAATGAAGGCGATTTGACCATAGCGGCGGAAAAAACCACGCCCGAAATCATCAATTTCATGGCGACCTACGGTCGCGGCCTCATCTGCCTCGCGCTCACCGCCGAACGCTGCGACCAGCTCCGGCTCCCCCTGATCACGGCGCAAAACACCTCGACTTTCGGCACCGCGTTCTGCGAATCCATTGACGCGCGCGAAGGCGTGACCACCGGGATTTCGGCCGCGGACCGCACGAAAACCATTCTCAAAGCGATCGATCCGGCCTGCCGGCCGCAAGACCTGGCGCGCCCCGGACATATGTTTCCCCTGCGCGCCCGCGAAGGCGGCGTGCTGGTGCGCGCCGGGCAAACCGAAGCCTCGATCGATCTGGCGCGCCTGGCCGGTCTCACTCCCGCCGGCGTGATTTGCGAAATCATGAACGAGGATGGCTCCATGGCCCGGGTTCCCGAACTGGAGCGCTTCTGCGCGCGCCACAACCTGCTCATGATTTCGGTTGCCGAACTCATCCGCTATCGCATGAAGCACGAAAAATTCGTGCGGCGCCTGGCGGAAGGCTGTGTGCAAACCGAAGCCGGAACCTTCCGCGCCATTGCCTATACCAGCGACCTCAACCCCGAACACCACATTGCCCTCGTCCATGGCGATCTTACCGGTAAAGAAGCCGTGCTGGTGCGGATGCATTCGCGCTGCATTCTCGGCGACGTCTTCCATTCCACCGCCTGCGAATGCGGGCGCCTCGTGCGGCAGAGCTTGCGCATGATCGTCGAAGAAGGCTGCGGCGTGCTGGTCTACCTGCACGAAAGCGGCCCCGGCTTTCGGCTTCACCGCGAAAACATGCCGTCCAGCATGCCCCCAAACATCCCCCTAAACCCAGGCGAGCTGCGCCTCTCCTCGCACAACCGCGAGTTCTCGCATTACCAGGGCGCCGATGGCCAGCGGCAGTTGCAGCATGAGCACGGCATCGGCGCGCAGATCCTCTCCGATTTGGGCCTGCACACCATTCGCCTCCTCACCAACCACCCCCGCAAGATTGTCGCGCTCGAAGGTTTTGGCATCGAAATTGTGGACCAGATCCCCATTCCGTAGCGTTTCAAAACGCTGTTAACATTGAACCGAAAGGCACGTCCTTTTTGTATATGAGATCGTGGATTCTCAGCGCCGCAATTTTAAGCGCCCCCTCCGCCGGCCTGCTTCAGGCCGCCGATCCCCAGTTGCTCAATCTGGTCATGCCCGACACCAAGATGCTGGCCGGCATTAATGTCGATCAGGCAAAGACTTCCCTGTTTGGCCAGTTCGTCATTCAACAGCTGCAGGCCCAGGACCCGCACTTCCAGGAATTCGTTGCCGAAACCGGTTTCGACCCCACCAAAGATCTGGACGAAGTGCTGGTGGCCGCCAACGGCAATGGCAAAACCGCTTCACACCTGGTTCTGGCGCGCGGCACCTTCGACGCCGGCTCCATCGGCGCCGCCGCTAAAGCTTCGGGCGCGACTTCGGAGAACTACCACGGCGTGACGATCACTGAAAATTCCCGGCACGGCGATGGCTTCGCCTTTTTGAGCGGCAATATCGCGATTGCGGGCGATATCGCCAGCGTAAAAGCAGCCATTGACCGCCAATCGGCCCCTTCGACTTTGCCCGCCTCTTTACTCGTTGCCGTAAACCAGTTGAGCGCCACGGAAGATGCCTGGGGCATCTCCGAAGTGCCTCTGCCCGCGCTGAAAGTACCCTCCAGCACGCCCAACTTACAGGCCCTGCCCGCCAACACCTTTCAAAACATTGCGCAGGCCAGCGGCGGCATGAAATTCGGAGCGCAGGTAGTGCTCAACGCGCAATTGCTGGCGGATACGGCGCAGAACGCCACCGCCATGGCCAATGTCCTTCAGTTCCTGCTGAACTTGGGCGAGATGCAGCTCCAGCAGAATACCCAGGCAGTGACGGCGCTGAAATCGGTACTGGTGACCGCCAGCGGCAACACGGTCACCGTCTCCGCCAGCATCCCCGAGGCTCAGGTGGAGGCCTTGGCGCAGATGAGGCACAATCACGCCATGCAGCCCAACGCCCGCAGGCCGAAGGCTCAAGGCCAGCAGCAGCGGTTTTAGTTTTCGCTATGCCGCCTACGGCACGCTGAAAGCGGAGATCTCGGGATCTGTCGAGGGCTCGAACACGTTCCCCGACATAACCATGTGCGCCTCATCATTCTTCACCGATTCACTAACCTTCACACAACCGCTCCTGGCGGCACGGCTTTCAGCATGTGCCTTGCGGGAATAGCCGTGCTGGGCGGAATCCGTCTTCGCCGAAAAATCAATTCCTAAATCGCCGCGGCCGGGCAATAGTGTCCTGAATCGTCCATGGTTCCCAAATCCGGTACTATCCAGCCGATATCATGGAGGATAAGCAGTTTACATGACCCTCCACGCAGTCGATTACGTAATTCTGGCCCTTTATTTCGGTTTCGTCCTGGGCATCGGTTGGTACCTCAAGCGCACCGTTTCCACCAGCGCCGACTTCCTCACCTCCGGCCACTCGGTTCCCCTGTGGATTACCAGCCTGGCTTTTGTCGCCGCCAACCTGGGCGCGCAAGAGCTCATCGGCATGTCCGCTTCGGGCGCCAAGTACGGCATCATGACGGCCCATTTTTATTGGCTCGGCGCCATCCCGGCCATGGTGTTCATGGGCGTGTTCATGATGCCTTTCTATTTCGGCAGCCGCGCCCGTTCCGTGCCGGAATATCTCAAGCTCCGCTTCGATGAGAAGACGCGCGGCTTCAACGCCTTCGCATTCGCGGTGATGACCGTCTTTTCCTCCGGCATTTCCATGTACGCCCTCGGCCTGCTGCTCGAGCTGGTCCTCGGCTGGAGCTTCACGGCCTCCGTGCTTCTCTCAGCCGCCATCGTGCTGGCCTATACCTTGGCCGGCGGCCTCACCAGTGCGATCTACAACGAAGTTCTGCAATTCTTCCTGATCGTGATGGGCTTCGCGCCCCTGGCCTGGCTCTCTGTATCGAGAGCCGGTGGTTGGAGCGGGATCGCTCACCGCCTCCCCGCCGTGATGACCAGCGCCTGGGGCCACATGGGCCACGCGACGGATAACCCCATGGGAGTGGAGCTTTTCAGCATGGCGGCCGGGCTTGGCTTCGTGCTCTCCTTCGGCTACTGGTGCACGAATTTCCTGGTGGTCCAGCGCGCCATGGCCGCCCGCGGCATGGCCGAAGGCCGCCTCACGCCGCTCATCGGCGCGTTTCCCAAAATGCTGCTGCCCTTCGTGGTGATCCTGCCGGGTATCGCGGCGGTAGCGCTCTCGCGGATGGGTGTCGGTTATACTTTGCCGCGCAAAGGCGCAGGCTACGATTACGACCAGGTGCTCACTACCCTGATGGCCCAGTTCTATCCTTCGGGCCTCCTGGGCGTGGGCCTCACGGGACTGATGGCCTCATTTATGTCCGGCATGGCCGGGAACGTCACTGCCTTCAACACAGTCTGGACCTATGACATTTACCAGGGCTACATCCGCAAGCACGCCCCCGATGCGCATTATTTAAAAGTCGGCCGCATCACCACAGTGGTGGGCGTGTTGCTTTCGATCGGCTGCGCCTATCTCGCCACGCTCTACAACAACATCATGGACCTGCTCCAGCTCGTTTTCGGCTTCGTCAACGCGCCGCTGTTTGCCACATTTCTCCTGGGCATGTTCTGGAAACGCTCCACGGCCAACGGCGCTTTCTTCGGCCTCCTCAGCGGTACGGTTGCCGCCGCGGCGACCCATGGCCTGACCGTAGCCGAAGGCAAGGGCGGATGGATCGCGCCACTCGCCACCTATCCCTCCACCATGGCGCAGAATTTCTGGATCGCCATCTGGGCTTTCGCGGTCTGCTTTCTGGTCACTGTGGCCATCAGCCTGGTCACCCGGCGCAAGCCCGTCGAGGAACTGAAAGGTCTGGTTTGGGGCGTTACGCCGATCCCCCGTGAGGGCAACGTCCCTTGGTATGAACGCCCGGTGCTGCTAGCTGTGACTGTCCTCGTTTGCTGCGCCTTCCTGAACTGGGCGTTCCGCTGACATGGCCGCGACCTGTGTTACCAATTGAGATATGGACCTCCGAGTCCCCTCCGGCTTGTTTTTCCTGCTGACCGGCATTATCGTGACCCTGATGGGCATCCTTTTCCCCGGCACAACGGCGCCGCTGGCCGAAACCAACGTGAATCTCTATTCCGGCCTCAGCATGGTGCTGTTCGGCACGATTCTGCTGGCCCTGGCGCGCCGTGCTTCCTTGAGCGGCCGGCCGCAAGGCAGAAGAGGATGAAGCGCCGCACGTTTCTCACCGGGCTCTCCGCGGTCGCGGCTCTCCGCGGCGCGCCCGAAACCACTGCGCCCTCCGGTCCCCGCCGCATCAGCTTCAACGACGATTGGCGCTTCTTCAAAGGTGAAGCCGAAGACGCGGCCCAGCCGGATTTCGACGATGGCTCCTGGCAGCAATTGCGCCTGCCTCACGATTGGGCCATCTTCGAACGCTTCGACCGCGACCTGAACCCCCACACCGGCGCGCTCCCCGCCTTCGGAATCGCCTGGTATCGCAAAACCTTCACCCTTCCTGCCTCGGCCCGCGGCCGCTATTTCACCATCCTGTTCGATGGCGCCATGGCCAATTCCCGCGTGTGGTGCAACGGCCACGATCTCGGCGGCCGGCCCTACGGCTACAGCAGCTTCTTCTTCGACTTGACCCCGCACCTGCGCTTCGGCGAGCCCAATGTGATCGCCGTCCGCCTCGCACCCGAGGATCACTCCTCCCGCTGGTATCCCGGCGCCGGGATCTATCGCAATGTCTGGCTCGAAGAGACCGGGCCGGTGCATGTGCCGATTTGGGGTACCTATGTCACTACATCGAATGTCTCGGCTGACTTCGCGGACGTGACGGTCAGAACGGAAGTGCGGAATCTTTCCAACGAAATAGCCGAAGTAACGATCATTCCTAAGATCTTGGATGAAGTCCCAGTTGTTATAAGTGACTTTGTCTCCAATGGAATTGTCATTCCGCCGAACGGTATGCAGGTGGACACGAAAACTCTCCGGCTGGTCAAACCCAAGCTCTGGGACATCGACAATCCCTTCCTCTATTCCATATCGTGCGAAATCAGGCAGAAGGGCCGCACTGTCGATCGCTACGTCACTCCCTTCGGCGTCCGCGCCATCGCTTTCTCAAACAACCGCGGCTTCGAGCTCAACGGCCGCTACCTCAAACTGCACGGCGTCTGCAACCATCACGATTTGGGCGCGCTTGGCGCCGCCGTCAACCGCCGCGCTATCGAGCGCCAGTTGCAAATCCTGAAGCAGGCCGGCGTCAACGCTATCCGCACCAGCCACAACCCGCCCGCCCCGGAACTGCTCGATCTTTGCGACCAGATGGGCTTCGTCGTCATGGATGAAGCTTTCGATTGCTGGCGCGTCCCCAAAGTCCCCAACGGCTACCAGAAGTATTTCGATGAGTGGAGCGAACGCGATGTCCGCGATATGGTGCGCCGCGACCGCAATCACCCCTCCGTCATCATGTGGAGCATCGGAAACGAGATTCCCGAACAAGGCAGGCCCGAGGGCCGCGACGAAGCGCGCCGCTTGGTGCGCTTCTTCCACGAGGAAGACCCCACCCGCCCCACTACTTCAGCCTTTAACATCCCCGAAAGCGCTTTCAAAAGCGGGCTGGCGGATGAGGTCGATCTGGTCGGAATCAACTATCGCCCCTGGATGTACGAAGAATTTACAAAAGCTCATCCCAAAAGCATTCTGCTCGGCTCGGAAACCTCATCCTGTGTCAGTTCCCGCGGTGTTTATCATCTGCCGCTAGTGAAATATCAGAAGGACCCCTCGCTCGAAATTTCCAGTTACGACATCATCGCTGCCTCCTGGGCTTACATGCCCGATGTCGAATTCACCTACCAGGACCGATTACCGGCAATTCTGGGCGAATTCGTCTGGACCGGCTTCGATTACCTGGGCGAACCGACTCCTTACTTCGACTATCATCCCGGCGCCGATAACAGCCACGATTGGCCCGCGCGCAGTTCCTACTTCGGCATGGTCGACCTCGCCGGCTTCCCCAAGGACCGCTACTACCTTTACCAGAGCGTCTGGACGAAAGATCCCATGATCCATCTGCTGCCGCATTGGAACTGGGAAGGCCGCGAGGGCCAGCCTATCCCGGTGATGTGCTACTCCAATTGCGACGAAGTGGAACTGTTTCACAACGGCAAGTCACTCGGCCGCAAGCGCCGGGGGGCCGATCTGGTGGAACTCCCCGCGGGGCCGAACGTCAGCCGGGAAGAAAAGTTCTTCACACAGTATCGTCACTTATGGCAGGTTCCGTTTGTGCCTGGATCTCTCGAAGCGGTCGGCTATCGCGGCGGTAAAGTAGCGGCCCGCACGCAGACACGTACCGCCGGCCCGGCAGCCAAAGTGAAACTCACTCCCGATCGCAATATCATCCATGCCGATGGCGACGACCTCTCTTTCATCACCGTTCGCATTGAAGATAAAGACGGCACCCTCTGCCCGAAGGCCGCGAATCTGGTCCGCTTCCGCCTCGACGGTCCCGGCACGATCGCTGGCGTCGATAATGGCGACCCCGCCACAATCGAGCCATTCCACACCGATTACCGCAACGCCTTCAATGGCCTTGCCTTACTGATCGTCCGCTCCCAGCCCGGCCGGACCGGAACCGTGCGCATCACCGCCACCGCCGCGGGCCTAGCCGAAGCCAGCACGGAAATTGTGACCCGCGGCTAACCTACCCCCGCGGCACCCATTGCCACGAAATCGGTAATTTTTTTACCGATTTCCGGTCTCCTTCTACGAATAATCAATCACTTAGCGGAAGCAAATGGATCAACTTGATCCGTCTAGCCCCGGGCCTCGGTCTGGCTAAGGCAGCGCATACACCATCAGCGCCTGCCCGTTCCCTCGCGCCGCGCCGCCCGCGGCCACGATTGCTACGTACTGCTTCCCGTTTTTTCCGCGATACGTAACCGGCACGGCGGTGGCCGTGTAATCGAGCCTGGTGCTCCAAAGCTCTTTGCCGGTCTTCGAATCGAACGCGCGGAAGCGATTGTCATTCGTCGCGCCGATAAACACCAGCCCGCCGGCCGTCGCAATCGGACCCGCAAATGCGCCCGCCCGGCCGGTATTCTGCTTGCCGGGGGGCAGCCCTTCGGTGATGCCCAGCGGCACTTGCCACGCAATTTCGCCGGTGTTCGCATTTACCGCGAACAGCCGCTCCCAGGGCGGCCTCACACACGGCAAATTCCCAATCGGCTTGCCATTGGCGTCTTGCGCAGGCGCGCTGAAACTCAAAAAGCCCGGCGCTTTGTCGTATTCGAGTTGTCCCGGCTGGCCGTAATTCGGATTCTTGCGAATCCATCCCACGCCTGGGCTGTCTTGCGAATTGACAAACACGTAGCCCGTAGTGGGATCGGCCGCCGCTCCACCCCAGTTCGTGCCCCCTGTAGGTCCCGGGAAACTGATCGTCACATGCGCCGGCTTGCCCTCGGCCTGGTAAGCCCAAGGCGTGAACGGGCCCGAATCCTGGAACCCGTTCTTTTCCCACAGTTCGCGGCACGCCGCGGCGTGTTCCGGCGTAGTGTCTTCCGCTGTGACCAGATCTTCCTTGGTGACACTTACGCGTCCGAGCGGCGGCGGCTTTAGGGGAAACGGCTGCGTCGGCGAATACCACTCACCCGGTACATTGCCTTTTGGCACCGGCCGTTCTTCCACCCCAAACACCGGTTTGCCGGTGTTCCGGTCCAGGATGTACATGTATGCCGATTTGCCGGTCTGCACCAGCGCGGGGATCTTTTTCCCATCCTTCACGATGTCAATCAAGATCGGATCTGGCGGCAGATCGTAATCCCACAATTCGTGATGCACTGTCTGGAAGAACCACTTCAGTTTTCCGCTCGCCGCGTCCACCGCCACCACGGAATTGGCGTAGAGATTATCGCCCTTGCGGTCGCCTCCGTAATAATTCGCCGCCGGCCCGCCCATCGGCATGTACACCACGCCGCGCTGCGCGTCTACCGTGGCCGCGTACGACCACATATTGTTCCCCGCGTGCCCCTTCCAGGCGTCCTCCGGCCACGAATCGTAGCCCGGTTCGCCTTTGTGCGGAATCGCGTGGAAATCCCAGAGCTTTTTGCCGGTGCGCGCGTCGTAAGCGCGTGAATCGCCCGGCAATCCGCCGGGCACTTCGTCCTGCGGGTGAGGATTCGGCTCTCCCGGACCGAAGACGTTCATCCCCACCACGATCACATCCTTAAATACCGTGGGCACCCCGGCATAGGGCACGTCCATCGTCATTGCGCCTTCCTGCCCGAAGCCCGGATCGAGCTTGCCGGTTTTGGCGTTGAGCGCGATCATCTTGTGCCCGGAAGTAAACAGAATCCGCGGCGGATTGTTGCGGTCTCCCGGCCACCAAGCCACCCCCCGCTGCGAAGCCACTCCGGACGGCAATTCGTAGCTCCAGATCTCTTTCCCCGTATCCCCTTCGAGCGCCACCACGCGATTGCCGGCGGGCAGATACATCACTCCATCCACCACGATCGGAGTCACCTGGTTCATGGTCGACGCGGGTGGGCTGTTCGCTCCCGGCCGCATCTTGTATGACCAGGCCACTGCTAACCGCGAGACGTTCTCCCGATTGATCTCCGCCAGCGGCGAATAGCGCGTCGCCCCCAGATCGTGATTATAAGTAGGCCAATCAGCGCCATTAGTTTTGGCGCTCTGGGCCGCGAGCGCTCCCGCGGTCAACACTATGGCACAGACAATTCGCATCGGCTGACACTGCTCCCGCCAGAAAATATACCCATTCCGCGAACCTGTCAATGACCAAAACGATTCGATGCCATTCGATTGCACGGCCCCTCGGCACCGTGATAAGATCGCCAAAGCTTTAGCGTCAGAGGTGGACAGGCTTCAGCCTGTGAACCGCGCGGTGCGCGGTGTGCTCAATAAAGACAGGGGGATCTGATGGGCCGCATTCTATCGTTCACGGCATTTCTATTGCTTGGCGCCGCCGCCTTGCTGGCACAGGGCGACCGCGGCACCATCACCGGAACGGTCAGCGACCCGGCGGGCGCGGTAGTCCCGGGCGCTTCCATTCAGGTGCGGCAACTCGAAACCGGGGCCGTCTACCAGGCCGGTAGTTCCGCCACCGGAAATTACACACTCTCCCAGTTGCCTACCGGCACTTACGAAATGACTGTGGATGTCCCGGGCTTTAAGAAATTCGTCCGCCAGAATCTGGCGCTGCCGGTAGCGCAGACGCTGCGCATCGATGTGACTCTCGAAGTCGGCGCCAGCACGGAGTCCGTGACGGTCGCCGAGGCCGCTCCTCTACTCAAAACCGAAAGCGGCGAACTGAGCCACAATGTCAACACCAATGCCATGGACAATCTGCCGGTGCTCGGAATTGGATCGAGCGCCGGTACGGCCGGCATTCGCAATCCTTACGCCGTATTGCAGGTCTTGCCTGGTTCCGCCTGGACGCCGGACACCAACGTTCGCCTCAATGGCCTTCCCAGCAATACCGAATCGCTGCGCATCGAAGGCCAGGACTCCACCAACGGACTCATTACCACCCAGTCCATGACTCAGCCGAGCGTGGATGCGATTCAGGAATTCGCGGTCGAGACCAGCAACTTCGCGGCGGAGTTCGGGCAGGTCGGCGGCGGTTACTTCAATGTCACTATGAAGTCCGGCACCAACCAGTTCCATGGAAGCGCCTACGAATACTTCGTCAACGAAGCGCTCAATGCCGGCACGCCATTCACAAACGACGGTCACGGCGGCCTGCTGCGCCCCCGCCAGCGCCGCAACGATTTCGGCTTTACCGCCGGCGGCCCCGTGGTGCTCCCCAAAATCTATAACGGGCACGATAAGCTCTTCTTCTTTTTTAACTTCGAAGAGTTCCGCGAAACCGTAATCAACAACAACATCCCCACTACGGTGCCGACTCTTCAGTACCGCCAGGGCGATTTCAGCCAGGCCCTCACCTATCGCAACCTCTGCCCCACATCCAACCCGAACTGCGATCCGCTAGGCCGCCCTATTCTGGAAAACACCATTTACGACCCCAACACACAGCGCGTCGAAAATGGCCAGGTGGTCCGCGATCCCTTTCCGAACAACACCATCCCCCTCAGCGAGCAGGACCCTGTAGCTTTAGCTATCCAGAAATTGATACCCCTGCCGACCAATTCCAATCTCATAAACAATTACATTGCTACTTACGGCAATCCTCGCCTCACGTATATTCCCTCCGTCAAGATCGACTACCAGATCAGCTCCAAGTCGAAGATCTCCGGTTACTGGTCCCGCACTTCCACAAGTACTCCGAATAACACTGTGCTGCCCGCTCCCATTACCACCGCCGTGCCGAGTGACATTGTGGCGCACACCATCCGCTTGAACTTCGATGAGACCCTGACGCCCACCATGCTGCTGCACTTCGGCGCCGGCCTGATCGATCTGCATGACAACAATCCCACGCCTGCGTTCAATCCCGCTTCCCAGCTTGGGCTGCGCGGGACTTACACCGATCTGTTCCCCTCGCTTCAGGGACTTTGTCCCGCCGGCGCAACACCCGGGAGTTGCGGCGGCCAGGGCGGAATGGCCGGTATGGGACCGGGATCCACCGCCCGGCTTACGAACTATAAGCCGACAGGGAATACCAGCCTGACATGGGTGCGGGGAAACCACACTTATAAGGCGGGCGGTGAGCTGATCGTTGAAGGCTATCCCGCCTACAACCAGACTTATGCCAATGGCTGGCTCATTTTTAGCGCTGTCGAATCGGGGCTGCCGTCTACCAATGGCCAGTCACTTGCCGGCGGTACTGTAGGATACCCTTACGCGAGCTTTCTTCTAGGCGGCGTGGACAACGGTTACATCGGCGTTCCCTCGAAATCGCGCATGGGGAGTCACTCCTTCTCCTGGTTCGTGCAGGACTCCTGGAAGGTCACTCGCAAATTTACTCTGGATTACGGCTTGCGTTATGACTTTGAAACGTACTTAAAAGAAGAGCACGGCCGCATCCCTTATTTCTCGGCCAGCACATTAAACCCGGCCGCTGGGAATCTACCCGGCGCCGTGGCATTCGACGGCTACGGTCCGGGTCACTGCAATTGCGATATTGCGCATAATTACCCCTACGCTTTCGGCCCCAGGCTCGGAATGGCTTACCAGATTACGCCAAAGACCGTGCTGCGCATCGGCTCCGGAGTCTCTTACTATAAGACGGACGACAATGGCCTTAACTCACTCTCCACCGGTTCGCAGTACACCTACAACGCGCCGGCTTACGGCACACCGGCTTATACGCTTCAATCCGGCATCCCGTATCAGATCACCTGGCCGAACTTCAACCCCGGCCAGGTCCCGCTGCCCGGCACGATTGCATCGCCCTCCCAGCAGATCGATCCTCATGCCGGCCGCCCGGCCAGAATCATCCAGTGGAGCACCGGCCTGCAGCGCCAGATCGGTTCCAATTTGATGGTGGAGGCCACCTACGTCGGCAACCGCGGCGCTTATTGGAACTCCGCCTACATCATCTGCCCCAATTGCATCACTGACCAGATCCTGGCCGCTCACGGCCTCAGCCGCAATAATCCACAAGACCTGCAACTCCTCGGCCAGCCTCTCAATTCCCCGCTCGCGATCGCCAGGGGCTTCGGTAATCCGCCCTATCCCGGCTTCCCGCTCACCGCGCCGGTAGCGCAATCCCTCCGCCCGTTCCCCCAATTCGGTAACATCACCAACATGCACTGGGCGCCCGATGGCGACACTTGGTACAACGCCCTGCAAGCCAAAGCCACCAAGCGCTTCTCTCACGGCCTCGATTTTCAGAGTTCCTTTACCTGGAGCAAGAGCTTCGCGGAAGGCACCGAAGGCGATATTTCGACCTTATCCCCTGTCACACCCGCCACGAACGACGTATTCAATCGCGCGCAAAATCGCTATCTCTCCGGCCTCGATCAGCCGTTCCTGTTCGTATTCGCCGGCAACTACACCACTCCCGCTTATAAAGGCAGCGGACTGTTGGGCAACAAGGTAGTCTCCTGGATCACGCGGGATTGGCAGTTGGGCGCGGTGCTCCGCTACGGCAGCGGCTTGCCCATCCTCTCGCCAACCGCGAGCAATGGCCTCGCTCAGCTTCTTTATCGGAATACGGGCGTCACCGGGACCACCGGCGGCACTTTCATGAACCGCGTTCCGGGCGTGCCCTTGTTCACCAAGGACCTGAACTGCCACTGCTTCGATCCCAACACCACGTTCGTACTGAACCCCGCCGCCTGGACCAATCCTCTCCCCGGCCAGTGGGGAACGGCCGCGGCCTACTACGACAACTACCGGTATCAGCGCCGCCCCGTGGAAAACATGAGCCTCGGCCGCGTCTTCCGCGTCAAAGAACGATACAACCTGCAAATCCGCGCCGAATTCACCAATATTTTCAACCGCACGGAGATGAACAATCCCTTCGTTTCCAATGCGCTCGCGACGCAGCAAACCAAGGGCAACCAGACCACCTCCGGCTTCGGCTACATCAACACAGGCACCGTATTCAGCCCACCCCGCCAGGGCCAACTGGTGGCGCGCTTCCAGTTCTAAGCGCCGCCCACGATAACCGTGGTATAAAAATGGCGGTATGCCCGAACCGGAGCATGCCGCCATCGAATTGTACTGTCCCACTTGCGCCCGTCCGGTCCCGGACCCGCTGGTTTGCGGCGATTGCCACGCCGTCATCTGCCGCGTGTGCGGCTCGCCCCTGGAGCGGATCGACGACCTCGGAATCGGCTAGTCTGCCGTCTCTGAAATAGCTTTATATTTATTGACCTTGCGGATGATTCGGCTGGCGCTCGCGATCCATCGAAATGGTCTGGGGTTCTCGTTGTAGTCCTTGAGGTAATCGTGGA
>Ga0070737_10001813_pt1 | contig 28409 bp, 20 predicted proteins | sample Coa_R1_10_FD_66438 | JGI IMG/M metagenome (GOLD analysis project Ga0070737, IMG submission 66438) | Surface soil microbial communities from Centralia Pennsylvania, which are recovering from an underground coalmine fire - Coalmine... | ecosystem: Environmental > Terrestrial > Soil > Unclassified... | reverse complement strand
AGGAGGCGGAGTTCGACATCCTGTACGGCTCAGGGATCTCCAAGGAAGGCGAGCTGGTCGATATCGCCGCCGAACACAACATCATCGAAAAACTCGGCGCCTGGTATTCCTATAAAGGCGAGCGCATCGGGCAGGGACGCGAGAACGCGCGCGAGATGCTCAGGAACAACCCCGTGATGGCGGCGGAGGTCGAAGCCGCGGTGCGCGACAAGTTGATGCACAAGGCGCACGCCGAAGCGCCGGTCCAGTAGGATTCACACGCGGCGCGCCAGACGTCGGGCGAGCGCCTTGCGCCCTTCTTCCAGTGCGATCATCAAGGGTGCGAAGGCGGCCAGCAAAACCCATTGGCGGGCGTCAAGCGGCGTCATGCTGAAGATGCGCGACAACGGACGGACGTAGATAAGCGCCATCAGCAGGACAAATTCCACCGCGATACCGGCCAGCACCATCGGATTGCTCGTCAGCCCCAAACTGCGGACGGATTGAAGCGGACTGCGGCACGACAGCACATTGCCGGCCTGGCAGGCGACGATGCCGGCCAGCGTCATGGTGGTGGCCGCCAGATAGATCGGCCCGCGCGAGGGCATCGGCAGCCCCGGACGCCATCCGCCCTGGTAGATCGCCAACAGGTAGCCGCCCAGCACCATCGCCGATTCGACCAATCCCAGCCACAGATAGACGCGCACGATGGTGGCGCGATTGAGCAGCCGCTCATCGCGCCGGCGCGGCGGCCGCTTCATGATGCCGGGCTCGGGCGCCTCCATCCCCAGGGCGAGCGCGGGCAGGAGGTCGGTGCCGAGGTCGATCGCCAGCACCTGCATGACGGTCAGGGGCAGCGGAAACTTCAGCAGCACGAAAGCGATAAAGGCGGCAGCCTCAGGCACGTTGTGAGTCAGGATGTAGGTCAGGAACTTGCGCACATTGTCGTACACGCCGCGCCCCAATTCGACCGCGCTGATGATCGCGGCAAAATTGTCGTCGGTCAGAATGATGTCGGCGGTGGCGCGGGCCACATCGGTACCGGTGGCGCCCATCGCCACGCCGATATCAGCCTGCTTGAGCGCGGGCGCGTCATTGACGCCGTCGCCGGTGACTGCGACCACGTCGCCGCGCCGCTGCAGGGCTCTGACCAGGCGCAGCTTGTGGTCGGGGATGACGCGCGCGAACGCCACATCGTTGCGGTCCAGCGCGTGGTCCAGCGCCAACTCGCTCATCGCCTCCAGTTCGGCGCCGGTTATGATGCGGCAGCGATCGGGCAACAGCCCGATTTCGCGGCCGATGGCAGCCGCCGTGTGGCCGTCGTCTCCGGTCACCATCACCACCCGGATTCCGGCCGCGCGGCAGGCGGCGATGGCGGCGGGCACCTGGGGCCGCGGCGGGTCTTCCATCGCCACCAGCCCCATCAGCGTAAGCTCCTTCTCGACCTCTTCGGCGCGCCAATGACGGTCATGCGGCTGCGCTTCCAGACGGCGCATCGCCACCGCCAACACTCTCATCGCGCGGCCGGCAAAGTCGTCGTGCCGGTCCTGGATGGTCTGCCTGAGCCGCTCATCCAACGCCAGTGCAGCGCCGTCGCCACTGATGGTCGTGCATCGCGGGAGCAACTCGCTGAGCGCGCCTTTAACGCAGGCCACGGGCGCGCCGTCGATTTCCTGGATGGTAGTCATGCGCCGGCGCACCGAGTCGAAAGCCAGTTCCGCCAGGCGCGGCCACGAAGCCAGCGCGTCGCGGCTCAGGCCCGCCTTGGCGCCGGCAGTGAGAATCGCCGCCTCGGTCGGGTCGCCCACGGCCGACCAACGCGCCCCAGGCCGCGCGGGCGCCACCAACTGGGCGTCGCAGCACAACGCCGCGGTCCGCAGCAGGTTCTTCAATCGCGTCAATTGCGGGTCGGCCCCGCGCAGCACCTCGATGGTGCCGACCGGTTCGTAGCCGACGCCGCCGATTCGATATGCGCAACCGGCGGTCCAAACCTCGCGAACCGTCATTTCGTTCTCGGTCAGCGTGCCGGTCTTGTCGGTTATGATAGTGTTGGTCGCGCCCAGCGCTTCCACTGCCGATAGGCGTTTGACCAGCGCGTTGCGCGCCGCCATCTTGCGCACCGCGATGGCGAGCGCCATGGTCAGCGTGGGCAGCAACCCTTCGGGCACGTTGGCCACTATTATTCCGATCGCAAACAGCAGCCCTGCCAGCGGCGGCAATCCGCCCAGCAAAGTGCCGAGCACATAAAAGACGATGCCCATGCCGACCGAAAGTATCGCGATTACCCGGGTTACCTGCGCGACCTCGCGCTCCAGGGGGCTGGGCCGCTCGGGCAGCGCCTGGGCCAGGGCCGCGATGCGGCCGAACTCGGTGGCTGCGCCCACCGCGAAGACCACCGCCTCACCGCGCCCGGCCACCACCGAAGTTCCCGCGAACACCAGGTTAGCCAGCATCGCCGGGGCCCGCCCGTCGGCCGCCATAGCATGGGCAAAGCGCGGCATCGGACGCGACTCGCCGGTCAGCGGCGAGTTGTCCATGCGCAAGCCTTGGGCCTCGATAAGGCGGGCGTCGGCGGGCACCGATTCGCCTTCGGTCAGGATCAGGACGTCGCCGGGGACCACGTCGGAGGCCGCGATGGTCTGCAAACGCCCCTCGCGGCGTACCGTGACTTGATGGGGCAGCAGCTTTTGCAGCGCCTCGGCGGCGCGCTCGGCCGCGTACTCCTGCCAGAAACTAAACAGACCATTGATCGCGATCACGGCGATAATCGCCGCCGCCACCTGCGGTGTACCCAGCAGCCAGGACAACGCGGCCGCCGCCCACAGCAAAAGCGCCAGCAGATGGCAGAGATTGGCGCCCAGGTCGAAATACCACGGACGGCGCGGGGGAGCCGGCAACTGGTTGGCTCCGAAGCGCAAACGGCGGACCGCGACTTCAGCGGTGGTCAGGCCGCCGGGCCCCGTTCCGAGCGCGGATAGCACCTCGTCGGGCGCCAGGCTTGCCAGCCAGACCAGCCTCGGCGCCTGCGCATCGGAGTCGAGGTAAGGATGGCGCCGCCGTTCGCGGCGCTTGAAACTGGGGAAGAAGTTGCGATTCACCGGGCGCAACCTTGCCGGCGAGCGCAAACGCGGTCGCCCTGAGCGGATTATGCTCCCAATCGCAGATGAGAAGAATGAGCAACGCCTCTGTGAACCGGCGGCGCGGGGCCCGGCTCAGGCTTCGGCGGCCGCCAGTATGCTCTCCGCCGCGAGGGTCAAATGCTCCAGGGAGTTGCTCTTGGTCAGGCAGGCGTCGAATCCCGCGTTCATCGCCTGCGAGAACAAGCGGTCCGAGGGCATCACGGTGAACAGAATCGCCCGGCAATGAGGCCATCGGCCGCGCACGCTGCGCAGCACCTCCAGCCCGTCGCCCCATCCCAGAGAGTAATCCGCCACCAGCAGGTCGCAGGGCCCTTCGGCAACGGCCTCCTCAAATTCTTTCATACTGGAACCGACCACACGCAGATTCGCGTCGGGAAAAGCCTTGGTCAGAGCCCGTGTCAGGAGCAGGCGGTCGATCGGAGAATCATCCACGACCAGGAGTCTCACTTAGCAACCCTCCCCAAAGGTTGATGATGCCGCTCGCCAATCACAGCAGCCCGTGGCGATTGGCGGCCCAAAGGCCGCACTCAAAGACCGAGCCCGGTCCGGCGTGCGCGCCTACCGCTCAAGTAAAGCCAATCGGTCCAACTTTTCGAACTTTACAGCGCCGGAAAGTCTTTGCGAATCTCTGTTCGCCGCAGGCAGTGAATCAACCCCCCAGCGTCCGCGCACCTAACAAGCCACAAAATGTTTGGTAATGCAATATCTTGAGCCAAAGCAAGAAGTTCAGTGGCCGGGCAAATGCTCCCACTGCGCGGCGCATTGGAGAATATCCAGCGGCTGCCCTGCTTCCAACGCCTGGTATTTCAGCCAGAACGAAACGTCGATCAGCGCGCTTTGCTTCGGCTCCGCAGCGTTGCTCCATCGATTACACGCAGCCGGTCCGCCGTTGTAGGCCGAATAGGCCGAGCGCGCCAAATCGTCCGCGCTGGCCGCGACGCCGTGACCAGCTGCAAAGCGCGCGCAGTCATGCAGGCGGCGCAGCAGGATTTGCGCGCCCGCGCCCGCGTTGTAAGCAATATCCCATTTGAGCCGCGGGATGCTGTAGAAGCCGCGCCACACGTACTCGTTGATCTGCATCAGGCCGATGTCGTGAGTCGATGACTTGAGGTAGGTGATGCGTCCGGCTTTGCGCACGAACTGACGCCAACAGCTCTCCTGCCATGCCACGCTGCGCACCAGGCGGCGCGTGGTGCGGCCGTACTGCGCCGCCAGATAGTCGTCGTCGATTTCGCGCGACGTGCTTAAGTCCAGCAGCTGTCCGACGTCGGCCGAATACTGCGGCAGGTTGGAAGGCTGCGGGACCTTGCGGCGCAGCCGGCCGGCGACCGCGCGGATTTCCCCATCGATCGTCACGACTTGCATCGCGCCCAACGCCGGGGGCGCGAGCCATCGTCCGAGCAGCGCTACAAAATCGCCGGACAGACCGATGGCCGAGGAGCGACCGCCATCGGCGGACGGCACCTTGTCAGGTGCGTCGTCGGGTTCGATACGCAGCGCGTCGGGAGTCGTCACCGGCGGCCGGATGTTGAACATTTTCTGCAGTTCGGGATCCTCGGCGAAACTGAAGGCCAGCGGATCGGCGCGCAGCCGCGGCGCCATAATGTGCGCCAGGGCGCGCAAATCGGCGGCCGTGATGCGCATCCCCAACGCCGGCGCCGCCTGGTCAAAAGCGATCAGCGCGTCGCCGGCCGAAATGAAGCTCAGGAACTGCAGCGTTTGATTGCCCAACAGGCCGCGGGCCGCAGCCTTTTGAACAATCGCATCAAAACGGCTCCAGGTATAGATGAACAGCAGCCTCACTGGATCGGGGCCGCCGGCGGGCTGCGGCCGGCTCAGGACCTGCACCAGGCGATGGCGGCTATCGAGCAACAGATCGAGCAGGTCGTCGCGAAACTCCTTGTCGGCGGCCGATGCGCCCAGTTGCTTGACTGCAAAGACCACGAACGCATCCCACTGGTCCAGCGCTTTTTCCCACGTGTCGATGTCGGCCTGGGTCAACGCTTCGCTGCGTGCCGCCACGGCCGGGGCGCGCAACCCTGACGGAAGCGCAATCCGCAGCGTGACGCGCAGCCCGCGCTCGGTCGCGACCGTCGGCGGCAGGGTCGACAGGGCGGCAAGCGCGTGGTCCAGGTCGGCGCGATATTGATCGGGTGCGCCCGCGGCGATCAACTGCGTAATCTGCGTCAGCGGAGTTTTCAGGTCGAAAGAAAACTGCTCCAGGTAGGGAATGAAATAACCCTTGATCAGATCGAAACCGCGGCCGGCCAGCAGCGTCTTTTGGTGCTGGGAGTTGTACAGGTTGAGCTCCTGGATGCGAAATTTAACTTTCCAATCCGGGGTGACATACGGCGCGGCCACGGCCTGGGCGATGCCGCGCCAGGTGACGGCGTCAAGGCATTGGGCGCCCAACTGGGTGCCGACGTTTAAGTCGGCGTCGGACTCCAGGCGCAGCAGCGCGCCGTCGCGCGAAAAGCGGGGGTTTTCGGCGTACAGATAACGGCAGCCGGACTCCTGCCACAGGTCGGCGCGATGGCCGGGACCGTTGTACAGTTGGGCCTTGAGCGCCTCATTCAGAGTCAGGTACGGAATGGTCAGGGGAACACTAATTTGAGCCGCCCAAGCGGCCGACCAGGCCGACACACCGACCGCCGTCGCTACCCAAAGCCCAAACACTAACCGGGCGCGACATCTTCTCATCTGCCATCCAAGCTAGCGCTTTGTGCAGGGCAATCACAACGCAATTGCGCGACGGCGCGCACGATGGGCGCCCTATCTGATCTCCACCGTAACCGGGCCGCGCTTGCCGAGGATTTCGATCGCCGGCACTTCCGGAGTGCGGCGCACCAGGAGTGAGACCGCCCCGCCGCCCACCTTGAGATTTTCGATTTTAATCCAGTCCAGCCAGCTTGGCATTGCCGGAGCATCAATCACCAGCTTGCGGTCGAAGCCGTTTACCTCGATTCCCAGCATCGCCTGCAGAAACATGAAGATGCTGGCCGCGGACCAGGCCTGCGGATGGCAGGCCACGGGATAAGGAACCGGCCCCATCCGCTCATCGCGCGTAAATCCGCAGAAAAGCTCGGGCAGACTGCCACTGTTGAGATACAACGACGCGTCGAGCAAGCCTTCGAGCATCCGCATGACACCCGTGGACTGACCGACGCGGGCCAGACCGGCGGCGGCCAGGGCGTTATCGTGCGGCCACACCGAACCGTTGTGATAGCTCATTGGGTTGTAGCGCCGCTCCTGGGAACTTAGCGTCCGCAGGCCCCATCCGCTGAACATTTCATCGCTCATCAAACGCTCGGCAAGCGCCGCTCCGTGCTCGGAGTCCACAATCCCTGCGGCCAGGCAATGAGCGGCATTGGACGACATCACGCGGCAGGGAGATTTGTCACCGTCAAGCGCCAGTGCAATCGTCCGTTCATGGTCGAGCCAGAAGTCGCGCAAAAAAGCCGACTTAAGGGCGGCCGCTCGCTCGCGCAGGGAGTCGGCCACGGCTTGGCGGCCCAGCCGTCTGGCCACCTGCGCAACCGACGTGTAGGCGGCATAGACGTAGCCCTGGACCTCGCACAGTGCGATGGGCGGCCGCGCCAGGTCGCCATCCGCGTGTGAGATGGCATCAAAGGAATCCTTCCATCCCTGGTTGGCGAGGCCGCGCGGGGTCTCGCGCAGGTATTCGACAAACAGATCGCTGTCGCGGTCGCCCCATTGGACGATCCAGTCAAGGGCCAGTTCGGCGTGCTTCCACAAGTCATCGGCCAGTTGCAGGTCGCCGGTGGTCGCCACGTAACGCCCCAGCAGCCAAAGGAACAGCGGGGTGGCGTCGACGCTGCCATAGTAGCGGCCGAAGGGCACTTCGCCGGTCGCCGCCATTTCGCCACCGCGAATCTCGTGCACAATCTTGCCCGGCTGTTCGTCGCGCCGGTCATTGACTTCCGAACCTTGGAGGCTGGCCAGCGTCTTGAGCGTGCCGGCCGCAATCGCGGGGTTAAAGGGCAGCGTATACAAGGCGGTCAGGATACTGTCGCGGCCAAAGAGCGTGGCAAACCACGGAATTCCCGCCATCAGAAACGTGCCTTCAGGTGAGTAGCGGATAATCGAGGTCAAATCGGCTACCGAATGGCGCAGCAGAAGATTCATCGATTCGGCGCTGGTGGTGATTCTGCTCCATCCGGCGTCCAGTTGCGCGATCTCTGCGCGACGTCGCGCCAGCGCCTCTTCAAAGCGGGCCGGATGGGCAGGGCGTGCGGTTGATTTTTCGCATCCGCCGCTGATGCGTACTTGCAACTCTTTCTGCTCATCGGGTTTGAGCGTGAGGCGAAACGACGCGCGCCCCGACTCCAGCGCCGCCGGTTGCGGCTCGAAAACAAGCTCGGTAAACCGTTGCGCTCCATCCAGCCCTCGGTAGGAGAATCGCACCCGGCCGGCATCCACCTCGACTGGCAGGTAGGTGCCGCGGCGGACTCGCCGTAGTCCGCGGACCTCAAAAAGGTCGGCGAAATCAACCTCGAACAGAAAATCCATCGGCACTTCGATCTGCAGCGGCGCGTAGTTGCGGACCATCAGCTTGTGAAAGAGCGCCGCTCCGGCGATCACCCAGTTGCGCTCGATCTGGATCGAGTTGCGCGGCAGCCGGATATCGTCACCCTGGAAGGTCAGATCGGGATTGCTTAAATTGACCCGCAATTGCGCATTTTCACGGCTTGTATAGGAATTGAGATAATAGGGCACTTCGCCGGCGACCTTCAGCTCAAAACGGCTGAGATAGCGGGTGTCGCGATGGAAAAACCCCAGCGGTTCCAGCGGCGACTGCAAGATGTCGCCGCCGACTTCGAAGACTGCAAAGCTCTCGCCGTCGACCAAAACGCGCGTGGAGCGCCGCGAGGTCAACGAGGAGGCGAGAATATAGAAGTCCGAGCCGACCTTTATTACGGTTTGAGTTTCCTGCTGGGGTTCACGCCGTTTCAAGGCCCGGGTGCCATCGCTGTGCTGCTTCATCCGCAACCGCCCCGATCATTCCATCGGCCGCTCGCCGGCGCATGATCGCGCCAGCCCGCCGCCCGATGGTTTCTATACCAATAGCCTACGACGGGCTTCAGGTCATTGGTAGTACATTGCCTGGACGCGCCTTTGCCTGCGGCTGGTCTTGTACGAGCCGGGGACGGCTTCACTGATGGACGATCAGGTCGGCCAGCGACTGCTCACAATGCAGGCGCTTGATCGCCTCGGCCAGCAGCGGCGCGATGCTGGCGACCTCGATGGGCAGAGCGGGATGGGCGGCCGCGGCCACGCTGTCGGAAAAGACCAGGCGCTTGAGCGGCACGCCGCCCAGGCGCTCGATCGCTTCGCCAACCAGCAATGCATGTGTGGCTACGACGCACGCGGGCGGCACAGCTCCGGCGTCAAGCAGGGCGCGAATCGCCGCTGCCACGGTGCCCGCGGTGCTGACCATGTCATCGACGATCACCGGAACACGCCCTGCTACCTCGCCGACGATCCCGTGCACCTCCACTTCCCGCCCCGACAGCCGCGTCTTGTGCACCACCGCCATCGGTTGGCCCAGCGCCCGTGCGTAGCGCTCCGCCAGCTTGACGCCGCCCAAATCGGGCGACACGACAACACAATCCGCACCGAGCAATGGCGCAGCCGTCCTGGCCAGGATGGGAACGGCAGTCAGATGCTCCAGCGGGATACTCATGAAGCCTTCCAATTCGGGCGTGTGCAGGTCCACCGCCACGACGTGGGCGATGTGAGCGGCGGCGAACAGGTCAGACGTGATGCGCGCGCCCACCGGCTCACGCCCTTTGCCGCGGCGGTCCTGGCGCGCGTAGCCGAAATAGGGAACGATGGCCGTGATGCGGCGCGCGCCCGCCCGATGGCACGCGTCGGCCAAAAACAGCAACTCCATCAGATGCGCATCGGCGGGCGGCGACGTGGACTGGATCAGGTAGACATCGTGTCCGCGTACGCTTTGCTGGATCTCGACGTGCAGTTCACTGTCGGGAAAGCGCGCGAGCACCCGTTGGCCCAGCGGTACGCCAACCTCAGCGGCGATCGCTTCCGCCAGCGGCTGATTGGCCCCACCCGAGAAAATCACGATAGCCATGCAGCCCAGCTTAGTCTTGAAGGTTGCAAAGCGCTAATTGGCCGCTCCAATGATCGTCTGCTGCCAGACCTGGGAGGCAAGTTCGGGATGTTGCCGCAGGCCGTTGCCGACTACGCACAGCACCGCGTTGCCGCGATACTCCACCCGATGCGCCGTCGCAGGGCCGTGCAGCCGGTCCAGGATCGAAGAATAGACAGCCGCGAACTGAGCTGCACCGGCCGCATCGCCGAATACCACCATCCATACCACGGTTACCGCGCCGCCCTGCTTGAGAATCGCCATCCGGTCGCCGGCCCATCGTTGGGCCAGGCTAAGATAGCCGGAGTTGGCGGCAAGATTGCGCTCGAGGATGACGCTCAGCAGCAACTCGCCGTAGCTATCGGTGTGAATCAGCGCCGCCGCGGGCAGCGCGGCCTGATATCCGGCAAGTTTGATTTCGACCGGCAATCGATGCAAATCGAAATACAGCCGCGGATCGATTATCTGCGCGGTCGACACCGGCGGGTTGCGGTAGAGCGCATCCACCGCCCGCCATCCGCCGCGCCGATAAGCCTCGGCTACGAACTTGATTCCCTGGGTGTGGGTGAAGATCTTGGGCACCGCCAGACCCGCAGGAACCTCGTAGTCGTGTGCCCCCGCCGTCATCCGCCGCGTCCAGCCGTCAAGGTTGGCAACGAACCGGTTGACAACGGACACATCGATGCGATCGGCGGTATAGGCGACGGCGGCCAGCGTCGCGTCGCCTTCGATCACCGAGTCGAAGGCGGTTGCCCGATCTTCTTCGTCTTTCAGTTTTTCGTGCCAGCCTTCCAGATCGAAGTGTTGATCCTGCAAGGCGTGAGTTAGTTCATGCGCCAGGCTGTTGCCCAAGGGTCCATTTTCATTGGCCAGCCACGATATATCGATCGTGGCATGAGATGAGTCCCAGCCGCGTCCGATCAGCACGATTTCCTTGAGATGCTCCGAATAGACGCCGCCGAATTGCGTAACGACCTGCTTCATTATCGCCGATTCCAGATCAAAGCGCGGCGGAAATAAGCCGAGCACCGAACCGGCCATCCCGTCCGCCCGCAGCCGCTCGTCGCTGTAATCGCGTTTGAGGTCGTGCTCGATTATCTGTTGGGCCTCCTGCGCCTTGAGGGCCACGACCGGAACCGGCCTCTTAAAGGCCAGCCCGCGCAGGCGCTCAAGACGGGCATTGTCAAACTGCGCCCCGGCCACTTGCGCCGCGCAATCCGCAGCGCCCATCGTTGCCGTGAGAGCGAGCAGCAACGAGGCGATAAGGAAGACTCGCCTAACAGTGGCAAATCGAACCCGGCCTTTCGCCTCAGCCGGAATAGATTTCAAGTAGCCCCCGCTTTGCCGTCCGAATAGAGCGCAGACCATTACTCCGTTTTAGAGCAACACAGGCGCAGGCAAGTCAATGCTTAGCAAATTTTTCGAGATGCATTAGGTGAGGCCCATCGCCCTGCATTGTCGTGCGGCCCGCGGTGCCTGCCGCAAACGGGCAAGTATCATGTCGTGCAACTGTGTTCTTCAGCGGTGGCGCGAGCGAGGACGCTCGCGTCATTGGCGGGCAGGTCCGCCCGCCCCACTATTCGGCCGCCCCCCGGCCCAGCGCTGCTCAGTCAGCTTTTGGTGGGGCCAAGGGCTCCTGCGGCACCATCGGAAAAAGCGCCTGCGCGACGAAGTTCGACCGAAAAATTCCGGATCTTTTCGGGAGGGTTCGGAAGCTTGAAACCGCCTACATCGCCGAGGCGCGACGGCGGCGTTGCTCTTTGCGGCGGCGGCGTTGGGCTTCGGAGCGCTTGCGTTTGCGGCGGACGCTGGGCTTTTCGTAAAAGGCCCTTTTCTTCATCTCCTTGAACACGCCTTCCTTGGCGAGTTTTCGTTTGAGCACACGCATCGCCTGGTCCAAGGAGCCTTCGACTCTTATCTCCATTTACCCTCCCGTCGTCCGCAGTTGAGACTTGTAAACATAAGTCCGCCGCGCTGCCTGTGTCAATCAACCAAATGACTACGCGCCGCGATGACCCGGCAAGATTGCGTTGAATGCGCTCCTACGGCGGGCCGCAGGCCAGGAGCAGTTCACGCGCCGCCGATGGGCGTGAACTCCAGGTGCAGCGCCGCCAGTCCCCGCAGCACGTAGGTCGGCGTGTACTGGAAGCGCCGCGCGGCAGCGGGGCCGTGCTCGGCCTCGGACAGACGGATGTCGCGCATGCGGTCGAGAATCCGCTCCAGGCTCACCCGGGCCTCGGCCCGCGCCAGCGGTCCGCCCGGGCAGGCGTGGGCGCCGCGTCCAAAGGCGATGTGCTCGTTTGCATTGGGCCGATCGATGCGGAACTCGGCGGGGTTCTCAAACCGGCGCGGGTCGCGGTTGGCGGCGCCGTTGAGGATCATCACCGTAGTGCCCGCGGGAATCTCGACGCCGCCAACCCGGGTGGTGCGCAGGGCCAAACGGCAATCGGTCTTGACCGGGCTTTCGATGCGCAGCGTCTCGTCGATGAAGTTCGACATCAGAGTGCGATTGTCGCGCAGCGTCCGCTGGAGGTCGGGTCGCTCGGCGAGGATTTTGAGGGCGGAGGCCAGCAAGCGGGCGGTGGTCTCTTGTCCGGCGGCAAACAGGAAAGTGGCCGTGCGCACCACGTGAACGACATCGGGCGTGGAGCCGTCGGGGAACTTGGCCAGGGCAAGCTCGGTGAGGACGTCGTTGCGCGGTTCCCGGCGGCGGTCCTCGATGTAGGCGGTGAACCAACTGTCGAGAAACGCCAACGAGTTCAGGTTCGAGAACCGCTCGTCGTCGCGCTGGCGGATTGTGCCGGGCGGCGGATTGAGCCCCAGGCGGACGCGGAACAGGCGATGGTCCTCTTCGGGGACGCCCAGCAGGTCGGCGATGACCTGTACTGCGAACGGTTGCGAGTAGTCGTTGATGAACTCGCATCTTCCGTTGGCGATGAATTCGTCGAGCTGGCGGTCGGCCAGCCGCCACATGAACTCCTCGTTCTCGCGCAGCCGCCGGGGCGTGAGCAGGTGCATCAACAGGGCGCGCTGGTTGGTATGCTCCGGCGGGTCCATCGTCACCATGTGCTCGTTCATGGGCAGCCGGCTGCGGTAGCTGCTGACGAGGTCCCGGATGTCGTCACCCGCCGACTGCACCGGCAATCCGTGGAAGGGCCCGATGACCGAGTTGCAGGAGGAGAAAGTCTCGCTGTCGCGGTAGATCGCGACCGCTTCGTCGTACCCGGTGACCGCGATCACGCCATTGCGCGGCTCGCGCGCCACCGGCCCCTTCGAGCGCAGGTATTCGAAGTAGGGATATGGGTCCCCGATGAGGGACGGATCGGTGAAGAAATCAATTGAGTCGAACTTGCTCACTGTCAGCCCCCTCTCACGACGCTTGTCCCTTGTTCTGTGGGCTATCGCGCCGAATGTCTCCCTGGTCCTCTCCTGAAATCAGGAAAGGCGGCGGATTCTACCCACGTCTTTGTACACCATATGCTCAGGATTTTCACCTCGGCCGGGGCCGGTTGCACAGCCCGAAGTCATGGTTTAAAGGGGCGTAGGTGCCGCCAGCGGGCGCGATATCGCGGAGGTGCAAAGCATGGCCGAAGCAGAGGTTTCGGGCAGCGGGCCGCTTAACGGAATTTCAGTAGTGGAATGTGGCCAGGGCGTGTCCGCCGCGTTCGCGGCCAAGCTGATGGCCGACCTTGGGGCGGATGTCGTCAAGGTCGAGCCGCCGCACGGTGACGTCATGCGCCGGCGCGGACCGTTTCCCTCCGACCGCCCCGATCCCGAGCGCAGCGGGCTGTTTTTGTACCTCAACGCCAACAAACGCGGGGTCATGCTCGACCTTGGTACCGGGCCGGGACGCGCCGGGCTGGACCGGCTGCTGGAGCACACCGACATCCTGCTTCACAACGTGCCGCCCGCCGAGCAGGGCGCGCAGGGATTGCTGGCGGCCGCTCTCGCCGCGGCCCATCCGGAGCTGATCATTGCCGAGGTTTCGATCTTCGGTACCGGCGGGCCGCGCAGCCATTACCGGGGCTATGAGTTGCAGGCGTTCCACAGCGGAGGTGCGGCCTCGCTGACGCCGCACGGCGAACCGTCGGCGGTGCTGCCGCCGTTGAAGCTGTACGGCCATCAGGCGGAATTCCAGGCCGCGGCCCATGCCGCGTTCGCCGCGCTGGCTGCCTGGTGGCATCGCCGCCGCTCAGGCCTGGGCCAGCGCATCGATGTCTCCATCCAGGAGTGCATGACCGCATTCTTCGAACTGGCCTTCATCAACTACACCTATGCCGGCCAGCGCAACACCCGCGATACGCCCAAGGCCGTGGCGCCGTGGAACATCGTGCGCACCGGCGACGGATACATTTATTTTTGCTGCGGCGAGCAGGACCAGTGGCTGCGGCTGGTCGAGCTGATGGGCAATCCGCCGTGGGCGCACGATGAGCGCTTCGCGGACGGCCAGCGGCGCGGCGAGAACTCCAAGGCGCTGCGCGCCCTGATGCAGGAGTGGGCGCGCGGATGGAATTTCCAGGACCTGTATCGCGAATGCGTCAGGCGGCGGATTCCGGCCGCGCCGCTCAACCGCATGGCCGATTTGTACGCCGACGAGGGTCTGGCCGAACGCGGCTTCTTCGTTGAACTGCCCCGTCGCGATGGCGGCGAACGGCCGATCCGCGTTCCCGGCGCGCCGTTCCGCTCGACCGCCGGCGGATGGGCGCTGCGCTCGCCCGCGCCGCGTTTGGGCGAACACAACGATGAAGTCTTTGCATCAGCCCCGGGTGCAAGCGGGAAATCCAAGCGGATTATCGGCAGCAGGGTGCCGCCCATCGAGCAGGCGCCGCCGCTTGCCGGCGTGCGCGTGCTCGATTTCTCCTGGATCTGGGCCGGTCCCTACACCACCCTGCAACTGGCGCATCTGGGCGCCGAGGTAATCCGCGTGGAGAGCGCCAAGCGGCCCTGCCTCAATCGTAGGCTGCCGCCGTACGCCGACGGCGTGCCGGGCTTCGACCGCGCGGCGAGCTTCTGCCAATGGAATCAGGGCAAGCGCAGCCTGGTGCTGGACCTGAGCAACCGGCGCGCGATCGAAATCGCGCACCAACTCATTCCTCATTGCGACATGGTGGTGGAGAACTTCGCGCCCGGCGTGGCCGAGCGGATGGGGCTTGGATACCGCCAACTGCGCGAGCGGCGTCCCGACCTGATCATGTTGTCGATCTCGGGCTACGGCCAGACCGGTGCGCGCCGCAACCTGCCCAGCTATGGCAACCTCTCCACCGCCGCGGCCGGCTTCAATTCGGTGCTCGGCTACCGGAGCGGCGATGCGCGCGAACTGGGCATCACGTGGGCCGACCCGGTGGCCGGCCTGTTCGGCGCCTTTGCGCTGATCGCCGCGCTCATCCATCGAGACCGCACCGGCCAGGGACAGTACATCGACCTGTCGATGCTTGAGATGCTGGAGACGATGATGCCCGAGGCGCTGCTGGAGTATGAAATCGGCGGGCGCGAACCGCAGGCGATGGGCAACCGCGACCCGTGGGTGGCGCCGCACAACTGCTACAAGGCCAAGGGCGACGACGAATGCTGGGTGACGATCGCGGCGGGCAGCGAAGAGCAATGGCGTGCGCTATGCCACGCGATGGACGCGCCGGCGCTGGCCGGCGATGCCCGTTTCGCCAGTGCCGCGCTGCGCAAGCGGCACGAGGAGGAGCTGGACCAAATCATCACGGCATGGACTTCGCAGCGCGACCGTTGGGAGATTACTGAATTGCTCCAGGATGCCGGCGTGGCGGCTTTTCCCACCATGACCAATCAGGACCTCGCCGAAGACCCGCATCTGATCGCGCGCGGCTTCATGGTCGAGCTGGAGCATCCGGTGGTTGGCCGCCGCCGCCATGCGGGCGTCCCGTGGCACATGTGGCCCTCGCAATGCAAGGTGCGCAAGCCGGCGCCGCTGCTAGGCGCCGATACCGAGGACATCCTGCAGAGCCTGCTGGGCTACTCGCCCGGGGAAATCGCCCGCCTGCGTGAAGAGCAGGTCCTGTACTGACGGTGGCGGCAAATCGATTCGCTCGGTGCGCTTCGACGGGACACTGCGGTTGGACGCGGGCCGCGCAATTGGTCTAGAGTAACGCCATGAAGCCGCGTCGCGCAGCCTGGCTTGCTGCCTTGGCGGGTCTGCTGGTTCCTGCGGTTTGTCTTGCTGCCGGATTTTACCATCCACTGGCCACCGGAGCCTGGCTGGCCTGGATCTGGCCCAGTTCCATCCAACTGATGGTGCTGGAAAGCCAGCCACCGTGGCCGGTTGTGACGCTGGTCGTCGCATTTTCGATCGCGATCAACATCGTTTCGTATGCGGCGTTTGGATGGCTGCTGGCTTTCCTTTACGCGCGCTTCGTGAAAACCCGGATGTTGTGACGGCTCAGTTTGGCGGCCGGGATAGAACCGCCTGCGCATCCCGGCTATGCTTAGGGGTCATAGTCGGCCGGCATCCTCGGTTACGGGGATGGCCTGATGGGCGGGGGAGCCGAAGGCGTTGGGGATGGCTCGTCGGGCGAATTTAATCGCTGCGGCCGCGTCCAAATCAGATATGCGCGATTTGATCTTCTGGCTTCGATCCAACTCATTGCAAAGGTGCATCCGCACACCAAGCATCCAACCTGGCCGCCGCTCAGGCGCGCCACTCGGCCCAGGCCGGCGCCGGGCGCGATTTGCGCCGGCGCTGGGCGGCGCACTGATCGCCATCGTCGCCTTGACCGCGGCAGGTGGCGGCACGGCGCATGGCGCTGACGCGGCGCCACAAATCATCCGCGCGCCGCTCATCAAGGACAAGATCGAAGCGATCCTGCATCCCAAGTTCGTGGCCGCCCGCGACGCGGCGACCTTTGAGCCGCGCGACCGCGTAATCGGCGTGGTGGTGGGCGACGTCGCCAAGGCCTATCCGCTGCGCATCCTGCGCTGGCACGAAGTGATCAACGACGTGACCGCCGGCCGGCCCATCGCCATCACCTACTGTCCGCTGACCGGGGATGCCGCGGTATACGTGCGCAAGATGGGCGGTAAAACCGTCACCCTCTATCCTACCGACAAACTGTACGAAAGCACTACTTTGTTGCGCGACAGCGCGACGGGCAGCCTGTGGTCGCAGTTCAACGGCAAGGCGATAATCGGGCCCGCCCGGGGCAAACAGCTCGTGCAGTTGGCCAGCATCAATACCAACTGGGCGCTGTGGCAGGCCTACCATCCCAAGACGCTGATCATGTCGACCGACACCGGCTTTGCGCGCAACTACGAAGTCGATCCCTACGGGTTGTACGAGGGTCCCGGCGCCACGGAGTTCCCGGTCAGTCACAAGGACCCGCGCTTGCCGCGCGATGAGCTGGTGTTGGGCGTGGAGGTCGACCATCACGCCGAAGCCTTCCCGCTGCGGCGCCTGGCCATCGCCAAAACGCCCATGACCACCAGGCTGGGTGGCAAGGAGATCACCGTGGTGTTCGATCCTAACACGGCCACGGTGGGTGCCGCCGACGAACAGCACCATCTGCCTGCCTACACCGGTCAGTGGTTCGGATGGGCGGCCTTTCATCCGGACTCGGCGATCTGGGGCAAAGAACCGCCCAAGCCGCCGCCGCCCCCGCCGATCATTTTCACCGACGCCGGCGACTTGAACCGCGCGCGCGAGGGCAACAGCGCAACCCTGCTCAAGAACGGCAAGGTGCTGATCGCCGGCGGCGATAACGGCCGCGCGCCGATGATCGCGGCGGCGGAGTTGTACGATCCGGCCAAACGCACCTTCACCATCACCGGCGACATGAAGACCCCGCGCGGCGGCCATGTCGCGACGCTGTTGGCGGACGGACGGGTGTTGATGACGGGCGGGATGGACAACCTTAAGGTCATTGCCGCCGCCGAAGTCTACGATCCGGCCACCGGCCAGTTCAGCGCCGTCGCGCCCATGCATGCGGCGCGCGAAAAGCACACCGCGACGCTGCTCAAGGACGGGCGGGTGCTGATCGCCGGCGGCTATCCGGGCGACGCGTTTCCCACCGCGACCACCGAGCTGTTCGATCCCGCCCAAGGCAAGTTCATCGCGGGGCCGCCGATGACGGCCGGGCGCCAGAATCATACCGCCACGCTGTTGCCTGACGGACGGGTCCTGGTCGTCGGCGGAACCGGGGACAAGGGCCCGCTGTCCAGCGCGGAAATCTACAATCCGCACACCGGCCGCTTCAGCCCGGCGGGCACCATGCACGCTGCGCGCGAGGGCCACAGCGCCACCCTGCTCCAGGACGGCAAGGTGTTGATCGCGGGCGGAGCGGCGGGAGCCATCGCGGCGGAGAAATCAGCCGAATTGTACGATCCTGCGACTCAGAGTTTCACCCCGGTCGGCGACCTGGAGGTCGCCCGCGAGGGACACCGTGCGCTCCTGCTGCCCAATGGCGAGGTCCTGGTGGTCGGCGGCAGCGGCCTCAACCCGCAGCATCGCTATCTGGCCAGCGTCGAGATCTACAATCCGGCGACCCGGCGCTTTAAGCTGCTCGGCGAAATGCTGCTGCCCCGCTTCGGTCCAACGCTGACGCTGCTCGGCAACGGCCAGGTGCTGGTCACCGGGCGCTTCTCCGCGCCGGGCTACTTCGCCACCGCAACGGCGGAACTCTACCAGCCGCCCGCCAAACCCGACTGAGGGCTAATCGGGCCGGCGCCGGCCCCGAGGGGGGGCCGGTGGCGGCCCTGATCAAAGGGAGTAAACTGCCGGCAACGCCCGTGTCGACGCCGGGCAGGAGTGTGACGATGGCTGCAGCAGAAGGCCGGGAGGGAATCGAACTGTTCCGATTGGCGGGGGTGTCGGTTGCGATTGACTATTCGTGGCTGATCATTTTCGCCTTGGTGCTGTGGGGCTTGGCGGCAGGCTATTTCCCCGAGCAATATCCGGGTTTTGCGCTCTCCAGTTACTGGATCGTTGGATTAATTGCGACGCTGCTGTTTTTTGCCTCGGTCCTGGTCCACGAACTGTCGCACGCCTGGATGGGCAACCGGCTGGGCGAGAAGGTCAGCCGTATCACGCTGTTCATCTTTGGGGGGATGGCGCATCTGTCGGGCGAGCCCGAAAGTCCGGCGATCGAGTTCAAGGTCGCGGGCGTCGGTCCGCTGACCAGTCTGGTGCTGGGCGCGATCTTCTGGGCTATCCATCAATCTATCCCGGCGTCTCCCGCCCTGACGCTGTGGCGCGCGGTCTTCCGCTACCTGGCCTACATCAACGCCGCGCTGGCGCTGTTCAATCTGCTGCCGGGCTTTCCGCTTGACGGCGGGCGGCTGCTGCGCGCGATCTTGTGGTGGCGCACCGGCAATCTGACGCGCGCCACCGCGCAGGCCGCCGACTGGGGCCAGGGTATCGCATTCGGGCTGATCGCGCTGGGCGCGTTCGAAATCTTCGCCGGCGCGCTGATCGGCGGCCTGTGGCTGATCTTCATCGGGCTGTTCTTAAGGAGCGCGGCGCTCGCCAGCTATCAACACGTCTTCGTCGATCAATTCCTGAGCCGGCTGCGCGTGCGCGACATAATGGTCAGCGACCCGGTGACGCTGCCGCCTGACATGCCGGTCTCCGAGGCGGTGGACAAATACTTCCTGCATCTGGGCTTCGGCGGCTTTCCGGTGGTCAGCGACGGACAGGTGCTGGGATTGCTGTCTCTGCCGCATGTCAGCGCTTGTCCGGCCGAGGAGCGCGCCACCCGCCGCGTGCGCGACATCATGCTGCGCGTGGATGACAGCGTCGCCATCCCGGCGTCGGCGACGGTGGCCGAAGCGCTGCATCGCATGGCCGAGGTTAATGCGGGCCGCCTGCTGGTGATGGATGGCAATCGCCTGGCGGGGTTGATTACGCGCTCCGGTATCGCGCGTTTGGTGCAGATGCGGATGATGCTTGGCAGCCGGTCCGCGGCACCTGCCAATGTGTAGCAAAACAAAACTCGCGGAGTGGCGCAGTTTGTCGCCGAAAAAACTCGACTCCCGGGCCGTGGATATCACCAAGCGGGAGCGCCAACTGATGTCCCTGCGGTAACGGTGCTGGTCGCACAACGGCGGCATTCCGGCTATCATCACGGCAAAGTCGGGCCTGACTGCCTTGCTGCACGCGGCTGGTTCGATCGACGGAGAACACTCGTATGCCATCAATCAGCCGCAGGAAAGTGCTCAAGGCCGGCCTGGCAGCCGGCATCTTATCGCAGTTCGGACTGCTGGACGGGATTGCAAAGGCCGTCGAGAGACCGGCCGCCAGTTACGACGCGATCATCGTGGGCGGCGGCACGGCAGGTGCGATCGTGGCCGCCAGGCTGTATAAGGCCGGCGGCAGGCGCAAACGAATCCTGATCATCGAAGCGGGCGGCCCCACCGCTGCCTCGATCGGCGGCACCGACTTTCCCCCGTGGCTGCCCGCCGGCCGCACCGATCTGACCATCTTCGACGTGCCGGGCGAATACTCGCAGATGGCGTTCATGCCGCTGGGCAAGCCCTATCAACTCACGGAGACGCCCTTTACTTTTCAGGGCATCGGCTTGGGCGGCAACAGCATGTTCAACGGCATGCTGTTTCAGACCAATCCGCCCGCGGTGTTCGACCAGCGCTGGCCTGCGCGATGGCACTGGGAGCAGATGCGCCCCTACTTCAAGCGCGTGCGGCGCAGAGTTCCGGTGACCAATACCCCCTCCACCGACGGCATTGCGTTCAATACCGGACCGGCCCTGATTGCCCATCCGCTGTACGCGCGCGCCGGATGGATCGAAGCCGATACCAGTCAGCCCTTCAAGGCGCCGGGTTATTACAGCCGGCCCTACGTCGCCGTCGGCGACGGGCGCCGCGCCGGCCCGATCAGCGGCTATTTCCAGGAGGTTGCTCCGGCCGGGGTGCCCGTACCCGGGCTGGAAATCCTGCGTTTCACCAAGGCCGACCGCATCGTGTTCGACAAGAGCGGGCGCGCGACGGCGGTGGAATACACGCGGCGCCCCGGCCTGGACCAGTCGCAGCCGGGCGTCCGCGGTGCCGTCAGTCTGCGCCGCGGGGGGCTGCTGGTGATGGCGGCGGGAGCGCTGGTCACCCCGCGCCTGCTGCTGCTGAGCGGCGTCGGTCCGCGCGGCCGCGAGGCGGAGATTTTCCCCGGCCAATCCCGCCCGCCTTTTGCGATCGACAACCAGCGCGTGGGCGTGGGCGTGTATGACCATGTCATGACGATGGTTACCTACACTTACGATGGGCCGGTGCCCTACCTTGCCTACAACTACGGCGATTACACCGGCCACGCGGCGGACCTGGACAAATACCTCAGCCGCGGCAGTGGTCCATACGCGCAGTATCAGCCGGTATCGATTTTGAACTATGCGACGGAGGGCGCCACCCCGAGCGTGGAGATCTTTCTCAACCCCAACGGCGCCGGCACCCCGGGTGGGAAGTACTACGGACCGCGCACCCTGTCGGCCTTTTTGATGCTGCTCGATCCCAAGGCGCGCGGGATTATCACGCTCGACGCCAAAGGCAACGTCAATTACCCCGGTATCTATCTGCCCAACACGCCGGAAGGAGAGGAAGACAAGGCGCTGATGGCGCAGGCGGTGTTCGACATGCTCCAACTGTTCGCGCAGGATCCGGGCTTGAAAATCGTGTTCGGTCCCGGCGGCCTGAGCCATCCGCAGCTAAAACCCGACTCGCTGGCAGACGTGCGCACCTACGTGACCGGTCCGTCGCCGGTGGACGGCGTGCATTTCAACCGGCTGATCATCAACCATTATGGCGGCACCGCCGCGCTCAGCGACGACGAGGGCGGAGTCGATCCGAAGACGCTCATCCTGCGCGGCACAAAAAACGTGGCGGTGGTCGACGCCTCGTTGATTCCGACCATCGTCCCGGCCCATCCGGTGGGCACGATCATGGCGATTGCCGACCGCGCCGGCGACGTCCTGGCGCACTGGTAGCGCGTTGCTTCCTATTTCAACAGCGGTATCTGAACACGGTTGCTGCTAAGCGCTGCGGCCCAGGCGGGCGTATAGCGCCTCGCGCATCGCTTGCAGCGGCGCCTTGACGCCGTTGAACAGCTCGAAGGCGAGTGCTCCCTGGCGCAGCAGCATCCCGGCGCCGTCGGCCGTGCGCAGGCCGCGCTCCAGCGCCGGGCGCAGGAAGGCCGTCGGCTCGGCCGCATAGATCAAGTCGTAGAAAAAGCAGTCAGTTCGTGCAGCATCCCAGGCCAGCGGAAGAAACGGCCCCGGCTCAAGCCCGACGGAGGTTGCGTTGAGCACCAATGCGGCGTCGCCGATCAGGTCGGGGTCATTGAGCGCGCGCAGGTCGCGCACCTCGATGCGCGCGCTTTTGAAGCGCGCCGCCAGGTTCAACGCGCGCCGGCGCGTGCGATTGGTGATCACCAGGCGGCGCACGCCCAATCGCTGCAGCGCCAGAACCGCTGCCGCGGCACCGCCGCCCGCGCCGATCACGATGGCGGTCCGTCCCTTGAGCGGCGCGCGCAATGCGGCCAGGTCCGCGGCCAGGCCGCGCGCGTCGGTGTTGTCGCCGTAAAGCTCGCCGCGGCGCGGCCATACGCAATTGACCGCACCCAGCGCCCTGGCCTCGGCGCTCTGATGCCTGAGCAGGCGGGCAGCCCGCTCCTTGTGCGGCACGGTGATGTTGACGCCCAGCAGCCCCAGCGCCTCGATTGCGCGCAGCGCGGCCGGCAGTTGGCCGGGCAGCACGTGGAAGGGAACATAGACACGGTCCATCCCCAGCGCCGCATAGGCCGCGTTATGCATCGCGGGCGACGCCGAATGCGCCACCGGATCGCCGAAGATCCCGGTCAGCCGCGTGCCGCCGCCGATCGCCATCGAAAGCTAACCGCGGGCGGCCTGGCGAATTTCTTCCGCGCTAAACAGCCAGGCGTATTTCAATCCCTCGGCGGCAAATGCCTGCGCGGCTCCTTCGCCGCGATCGACCAGGGCAAAGGCGGTGGTGACCCTGGCGCCTGCGGCGCGCAGGGCGCGCAGTGCGGCCAGCGTCGAGCCGCCGGTGGTGATGGTGTCGTCGATCACCCCGGTTGGCAGGGCGGGATCGAAGGCGCCTTCGATCTGCTGCTGCAGCCCGTGCGCCTTGGTTTCCTTGCGCACGAAGAAGCCGCGCAGCTCGGCGCCGCGATAGCTGGCGGCGACGATGATGGCATCGGTGACCGGCACCGCCCCCACCGCCATCCCGCCCAATTGTCCGACGCCTGCGGCCAGCACCAAATCCAGCATCAATTCTCCGGCCAGCCGCGCGCCCATCGGCAGATACAGGGTGCGTTTGCAGTCCACGTAATAGGTCGAAGGGCGGCCCGAAGCGAGCGTCAGTTGCCGCTCGAAGTAGGAATGCCGGGCCAGCAGGTGGAGCAATGCCTTGCGCTTGTCTTCATCCATGCTGAAGGCAATCTAAGCGGGGGGACGGAGTCCTGACAAGTCCGTCGGGGCTGGAGCCAAAGCCGCGCTCTGCTATCATCAGGGGGTGATCTTCGGACCCTTCCTCTTCATCTACGTCCTGCTGTTCTTCATCGCACTGGCGTTTCTGTTCGCGCTGATCGAAATCCACGTGATCAACTACGCCTTTACCCTGGCCGGCCTGCCGCCCGGACTGGCGTTCGCCGCGCTGCTGGCCAGCCTGCTGGGCAGCTACGTCAACATCCCGGTGGCGCGGCTGCACGGCGGCCAACCGCATCCGGCGGAGCTGATTACCAGCTATGGCGTGCGCTACCGTCTGCCCCCGCGCCGATGGGACGACTCCACTGTGCTGGCCGTCAATGTGGGAGGAGCGGTCGTGCCGGTTCTGATCACCATCTACATCCTGGTTAACCAGCCCGACATGTTGTTACAGGCGCTGCTGGCCACCGCGATCGTAACCCTGGTGGTAAACCGCGCCGCCCGCCCGATTCGGGGCCTGGGAATCGCGACGCCGATGTTCGTCCCGCCGATCGTGGCGGCGCTGGCCGGCTATTTCCTGGGTGGTGCGCAGCACGCGGCGCCGGTGGCGTATGTCGGCGGCGTGCTGGGCACGCTGATCGGGGCCGACCTCATGAATATCGGCAAGCTTGGCGAGCTCGGCGCACCGGTTGCCTCAATCGGCGGCGCCGGCACCTTCGACGGCATCTTCCTGACCGGCATTGTCGCGGTGCTGCTCGCTTAACTCAGTCGCTCAGCTCCCTGAGCGCCTGCTCGAACGCGCTTAGCGCCGGCTGGTCGAACAGCACGATCTCGACCCGCTGCGGAAGGCTCTCGCGCTTGAGCCAGTCGCGGATTTCCTCGAGCATCACTTGCGCGCAGCGGCTCATTGGAAAGCCGCCAATTCCGGTGCCGATGGCGGGAAACGCCACCGACTTGATACCTTTTTCGCGGGCGCGCCGCAGCGAATTGCGCGTGCAGTCGCGCAGGCTGCGCTCATCCACGCCGCCGCCAAGATGCATCCCCGCGGCATGAATCACATAGCGTGCCTTGAGATTCCCGCCCGTCGTTACCGCGGCCTCGCCCAGTGCGATTGGGCCGATCCGGTCGCATTCGGCCTGGATGCGCGGGCCGCCCTTTCGTCGAATCGCGCCCGCCACTCCCGCTCCCAGCTTCAGATCGGTATTGGCGGCGTTGACCACCGCCTCGCAGTCGGACTCGGTCAGGTCGCCCTGGCGTGTTACAATGCGCGTGCGCCATTCTCCGCTCATGCCAGTTCTCCTCAAGCCGGGATTTCGATTCCCCATTATCGCATCCGAAGGTGACTGCGTCTAAGACAAGATGGCAGACCGGGCAGGCCGCGGGCGGTGCACTGTCTTTGCTCGCGCTGTTGGCCGCGCTGACGATGCCCGGATGCCGCGCGGTGCCGGTTCAGGCGCCGGCGAATTATCTGCGCGTGGATATCGACACCTCGCCGCTGTCGCTCGACCCTCGCTACGGCACCGACGCCGTGTCCAGCCGCATCAACGAACTGATCTTCGACTCGCTGGCGCGCATTGACGCACGCGGCGCAATCGTCGGAGAACTGGCCGAAAGCCTCGAGCGGCCGTCGCCCACCGAGCTGGTATTCCATCTGCGCCGCGGCGTGCGCTTCAGTGACGGGCGTCCGCTGACCGCGCGCGACGTTAAGTACACCTTCGATTCGATGCTGGATCCGGCCGCGCTGTCGCCCAAAGGCGGCGACATGGCCGCACTGGCCCGGGTTGAAGCGCCCGACGATTTCACCATCAAGTTTATCACCACCCGGCCCTACGCCCCGGCGCTGCAATGGGCGCTGCATGGCGTGGTGCCCTACGCAACGCCGCCTCCTGGGCGCAATCAGCCCGCGCCGCCCGGCAGTGGTCCGTTCCGGCTGCGCCGGTTGGTGCGCGATGAATGGGTGATACTGGATCGCAACCCGTACCATCGCGCCCCACCCGCGGCGGTCGGCGGCATCGCATTCAAAGTCGTGCCCGATCCCACCGTGTGCGCGCTCGAATTGATCAAAGGTGCCGCCCAGTTCGCGCAGAACAACCTGCCGCCCGATTTGGTTGCTTACCTGCGCGGGCGGCGCGGGCTGCGCGTGGTGCAGGCAGCGGGCAGCACCTATCAGTACATGGAGTTCAACTTTCGCGATCCGATCCTCGCCGATTTGCGGGTGCGGCAGGCGATCGCGATGGCGATCGACCGCGACGCCCTGGTCGCCTCGATCATGCGCGGCACGGCGCGCGTCGCCACCGGGATGCTGGCGCCGGAGAACTGGGCCTACGAGGCCAACGTCGTGCGCTATCCCTACGATCCGCAGGCCGCGCGCCGCCTGCTCGACGCCGCGGGCTATCCGATGCGCGCCGGCGGCAGGCGCTTTGCGCTGGTCTATACGACTACCCAGGGTGAGGAGCGCCGCCTGCTGGCGCAGGCGTTTGCCGCGATGCTCGCCGAGGTGGGAATCGAGCTCAGAATCCGGACCTACGAATGGCCCACGTTTTACAGCGACATCCAGCGTGGCAACTTCGACGTCACTTCGATGGCGTGGATCGGGATCAACGACCCGCATCATTACTATATGGTGTTCGATTCCGCGATGACGCCGCCCAAAGGCCTCAATCGCAGCGGCTACTCGAATCCGCGCATGGATCGGCTGCTGGAGCAGGCCGACGCCACCCTGGACCCGGTCCGGCGCAAGGCGATCTACGCCGAAGTGCAAAAGCTCGCCGCGCATGACCTGCCCTATCTTTCGCTGTGGTGGCAGGACAACGTCGCCGTCATGAGCCGCGAGGTCGCCGGTTTCCGGCCTTTTCCCAACGGCAGTCTGCGCTCGTTCGCTTCGATCAGCCTGGCCCAAGGCGGCCTTCTTCGCTTGCCGCCTGAGGCTCCGGAGGCGGCGCTGCGATGATGCGATTTTTCCTGCGCCGCCTGGCGGGCCTGGCGCCGGTCGCGCTGGGAGTGGCCACGCTGACCTTTGCGCTGATTCATCTGGTGCCCGGCGATCCGGTGATCGCGATGCTCGGTGAGAACGCGGCGCCGGTCGATATCGCCGCCATGCGCCATCAGCTCGGACTGGATCGTCCGCTCCCGGCGCAGTACGTCTCCTATCTGGGCGGCCTGCTGCGCGGCGATCTCGGCTCGTCGATCTCTTTTCATGAGCCGGTGACCGCGCTGATTGCGGCGCGCTTTCCCGCGACCTTGGAACTGGCGGCGGCTGGCCTGACGGTCGCCGTGCTGATCGCCTTTCCGCTCGGCTTCATCGCCGGAGCGCGCCCCGGCAGCGCAGCGGACTTCGGCGCGATGGCCTTCGCGATCCTGGGCATCTCAGTGCCCCATCTCTACCTCGGCCCGCTGCTGATGATCGTCTTTTCGCTGCGTCTTGGATGGCTGCCGCTGACCGGACGCGGCGGCCTGGCCCATCTGGTGCTGCCCGCGCTGACGATGGGCACCGCGATGGCGGGGATACTGGCGCGGATGCTGCGCCAGAGTCTGGCGGGCGTGCGCGACGCCGACTTCATGCGCGCCGCGCGCGCCAAGGGTCTGGGCGAATTCCACGCCCTGGCCGCGCATGGTTTGCGCAATGCCCTGACTCCGGTCGTCAGCCTGATGGGCCTGCAGGCCGGCGCGTTGCTGACCGGCTCGATCGTGACCGAAATCATCTTTTCATGGCCCGGGATCGGCCGCCTGATGATCGAAGCGATCGCGGCGCGCGATTACCCCCTGGCGCAAGGCTGCGTGCTGGTGTTCGCCCTGACTTATGTGGTGGTCAACCTATTGACCGATATTGCCTACAGCCTGATCGATCCGCGGGTGAGGCTGGGATAATGCGCAACCTGTCGCTGGCGGCGGGCGCCGCGATCGTATCATTGCTGCTGCTGGCCGCCGCCGCCGGGCCGTATCTGACCGCCGCCGATCCGTTGGCGATCGACCTGGGCCAGGTGCTCGCCGCGCCCAGCCGCGCCCATCCGCTGGGATGCGATGCGTTGGGGCGCGACCTGCTGGCGCGCACGCTGTGGGGCGCGCGGGTATCGATCGGAATCGCCGCCGCGGTGGTGGGTGTCTCGCTGGCGGCCGGCACCCTCATCGGCGGCGTAGCCGCGTTGGCCGGCGGCCGCATCGACGAGCTGTTGATGCGCGCTGTCGACGTGCTGCTGGCCTTTCCGGGTATCCTGCTGGCGATCGCGCTGGCCGCTATCCTGGGTCCCGGCCTGCTCGACCTGGTAATCGCGCTGGCGGCGATGGGATGGACCGGCTATGCGCGCCTGGTGCGCGGCGAGATCCTCTCGCTGCGCGAGCGCGATTATGTGCAGGCGGCGCGCGGCCTGGGTGCCTCGCCGGTGCGGCTGCTTCTTGTCCATCTGCTGCCCGGCGTGGCGGCGCCGCTCGCCGTGCAGGCCAGTTTTGGCGCCGGTGGCATCATTATCGCCGAAGCCGCGCTGTCCTTTCTCGGCCTGGGGATTCCGCCGCCACAGCCGACCTGGGGCGGGATGCTCGATGAAGGCCGCGCCTTCCTGCTGGTGGCGCCGCATCTTACCACCGTGCCCGGCCTGGCGATCGGCCTGTCGGTGCTGGGCTTCAATTTTCTGGGCGACGGCCTCGCCCAGCGGTTCGGCCGCCGCACCTGACGTGACAGGTTTGATTGCTGGAACGCGCCAGTTCGCGGCGGTTAAGTTCGGTACGCCAGCGATGTTTAAAAAGGCACGCTTAATGCGTGCCGACGAACAGAGAACATCGCCAACGGCATGGGCATCAATGAGATTAATTTTGGCGTTCCAGGCAGAAAATCGAGCCGCGCCAGCGGGCAGCGTCGGCGCGGGCGCGGGGGATATGCTGGATGGACGAGTCTTTCCAACAAGGCGCAACGCTGCGGTGTTTCCAATCGGCGGATAGTCCGCCCGAGATAGTGCCGCCGCCGCGCTAGCCGGAGCGGGAACATGGGGTCGCGATTGCATCGTCGATGCTGGCGACCATCGTAATTTGCAAACTCTTCAAAAAAACCGGGGTCAGTGACGTGAAACATGTAATTGTGCCCAAAATGATGCAGATCGTGCTGATTGTTGGCGCCATCGTCCTATGTGCTTCAACCATCCGCATGCGCACCGGCGACGTGGCCGCGTTCAGTGCCGCTGGAGCTGGCACTCCCAGCTTTCACGGCGATCAACTCCAGCGGCGCACCCCGGTGGTTATCGCGGTCCAAAGAGCCGCCAATGCGGTGGTCAATTTATCCACCGAACGAACGGTCGAGATTCAACCCTTTGTGTTCACCGATCCCCTGTTCCAGCAGTTCTTTGGCCAGTTCCTGGATCCGCGCCTGCTCGAGCCCAGAAAGGCAAAGCAGATTTCGCTTGGCTCGGGGGTGATAGTCTCGCCCGAGGGCCTGGTGCTGACCAATCGCCATGTGATCCTGCGGTTAGCCGAGATCCGGATTCAAATCGTAGACGGGCGCACTTTCAAGGGCAGGCTGGTGTCCGTCTCGGACAAGGATGATCTGGCGCTGATCCGTGTCAGCGCGCCGCAGCCTTTGCCCTCCGTCGCATTGGGTGAATCCGATGACCTGATGATCGGCGAAACCGCGATCGCCATCGGCAATCCCTTCGGTCTGGCCCACACGGTGACGGTGGGAGTGGTCAGCGCCCTGCACCGCGGCCTGCGCGAGCCAGGGTATACCGACCTGATCCAAACCGACGCCGCCATCAATCCCGGCAACTCCGGCGG
>Ga0070737_10001812_pt1 | contig 28424 bp, 24 predicted proteins | sample Coa_R1_10_FD_66438 | JGI IMG/M metagenome (GOLD analysis project Ga0070737, IMG submission 66438) | Surface soil microbial communities from Centralia Pennsylvania, which are recovering from an underground coalmine fire - Coalmine... | ecosystem: Environmental > Terrestrial > Soil > Unclassified... | reverse complement strand
GAGGTTGTAGCCGGCGTTGTAGTTGTTCAGCAGGTAGTAGCGGCCGGGCTGGCAGTTGTCGAGGGCCTTGTACGGCAGCGTGGCGAGGTAGGCGTCAATGGCGCCGACGCCGGGCGCCGACGGGTTGGCGCACTCGGAGTAGCTGCCGCCGGTGTTGGCGGTCTTGCTGCTGCCGTAGCCGTCCTGGGTGTAGCTGTTGTCGGTCCCCGGCAGGGGATTCGGGTTCTCGATCTCCCCGGCCGGCGGCGTCGCGGCGTTGCCGTTGGCGTCCTGGTATGAGGCGGCGAAGCCGGTGCCGAGCGCGATGTGGTTGGCGCCCGTGCCGCCCTGGACCGCCTGGTGGTAGTTGTCGCTGATCGCGTAGTGCTCGGCCAGGTACTTCAGGTATGGCGCGTCGCCCTGGGCCATGTTGTAGAAGCCCATCTGCACGCCGCCCTGGTCGATCGCGGCCGGCGGGACCGCGCCGTTGTCGTCGCCGGCGGTGTTGGCCACCCAGGTGGCCAGCCGGTCGTGGTATCCGGCCGTCTGCTGCCACATCTGGTAGAAGCGGTGCAGCGGGTCGCCCACGTAGGCGCCGGTGAGCTCGCACCCGCCGGCGTATTCCGCGTGGCTGTCGTAGTACGGGACGTACCTGGTGATCTGGAACGGCCCGTCGGGCAGGTCCGCCGGGAACCTGGTGTCCGGGCTGTCCTGGGGCAGGCCGTCGCAGCCGGCCGCCACGGAGGTGGTGTTCGGCTGCGGCAGCGTCTTGTACGCGCCGGTGATCTTCGGCGTCACGCTGTAGGTGCCCGTGTCGGAGGCGGTGAGCTGCGCGGCCTTGGCGTAGTCCGGCCCGGGCGTTCCGTTCTTGGTGACGATGCCCTCGGACAGCAGGTTCCAGATCCGCTGGTGGCCCGGGGGCTGGTAGGTCGCGAACAGGTTGTCGAAACTGTGGTTCTCGCCGATGATCACGATGACGTGCTTGATCGGCGTGGCGGTCGTCCCGGATGCCCGCGGGCCGGCCCCGGGAACGGGCGCAGCCGCCGCGGCTCCCGGGACCGATATGGCAGCGGACACCGCCAGCGCGGTGATGCCGGCTACGCCGGCCGGGACAGCGAGCCTCAGTCTCATGGGACCCTTCCCTTCGCTGTGGACGAATGCGCGGCCTCGCCCCCGAAGCGTCCCAATTAACGACAAATCCGCACACTACGTGCGATTAAATTTCGGTGACCTCTGCGGCAACGTTCAGCTAAGCGGCCCGGCCGGCCGCGCGGCCCGGCTGACGGCGTTCCCCGCCTCCGGGCCGGCGATGGGCCCTCGGCCGCGCACCACCTGGAGCTCTCGCGCGCGGCGGCCTACGATGAGGACAGCCGCGGGGACGGCACCGCCCCCGCGCCATGGCCACGCGAGGACGGCTGGGCTGGGTGGACGTCTCCTTCGGTACCGTCTGGGAAGCTATCGCCGCGGTCCTGCCCGGTGCCGTGGCGATCTCCGAGCCCGGCCGGGACCGCACCTACGCCGAATTCGAGGACCGGTCCGCGCGGCTGGCCGCCGCCCTGGCGGGCGCCGGCGTGGAACCCGGCGACAAGGTGGCCTGCTACCTCTACAACGGGGCCGCCTATCTTGAGGCGGTGTTCGCCGCATTCAAGATCGGCGCGGTGCCCGTCAACGTCAACTACCGCTACACCGAGGGTGAGCTGTCCGCGCTGCTCGCGGACGCCGACGCCGCCGCCCTGGTCTTCAGCGGCGAACTGGCGGGCAGCGTCGCGCGCGCCGTGCGGGACACCCCGGGCCTGCGCCTGCTGGTCCGCGTGGGCGCCGTCCCGGCCGGCGTGCCGGTGCCGGACGCCCCCGAACTAGCGGACCTGCTGTCAGCCGCCGCGCCCCTCCCGCCGCGGCCGCGGCCCGGTTCGGACCAGATCTTCATGTACACAGGCGGCACGACGGGACGGCCCAAGGGGGTGATCTGGCGGCACGGGGACCTGATCGGCTCCATGGCACCGCGGGTCTTCGGCCCGCTGGGCGCGCCCGCGCCGCCCGCGACGCCCGGGGAGGCGGTCCGGATCGCCGCCCGCGCGCGGGCCGGGGACCGGGCGCCGGTCGTGATGCCGGTCGTCCCGCTCATGCACGCGACGGGGCTGTTCAACTCCATGGGCGCCCTGCTGGCCGCCGGCCGCGTGGTCATCGCCCGCCGTGGCGGGCTGGACGCGCGGCACGTCTGGGAGACGGTCGCCAGCCAGCGGGTCCGCACCCTGGTCGTGGCGGGCAACGCGGTCTGCGGGCCGCTCGTCGACGAGCTGGCGGCCGCCGAGCGGGCGGGCAGGCCGCACGACCTCGGCTCGCTCGAATCGATCGTGAGCTCGGGAGCGGCCCTGAGCGACCGGCTCAAGCGCGCCCTGCACGAACGCGCCGACGTCACCATCACCGACGCCATCGCCTCCAGCGAGGGCGGCCCGTTCGCCTACGCGGTCACGTCGTCGGCCGCCGACCTGCCCGCGCGGTTCTTCCCGGCGCCCGCCACCCGCGTCTTCGCCGAGGACGGCACGCAGGTGGTCCCGGGCAGCGGCCAGACGGGCGTGCTCGCCTACGCCGGCCCGATACCGCTCGGCTACTACAAGGACACCGGCAAGACCACGGCCACGTTCCGGGTCATCGACGGGGTCCGCTACACCATGCCGGGCGACCTGGTGCAGGTCGAGGCGGACGGCGCGATCCGGTTTCTCGGCCGGGGATCGGGGGTCATCAACACCGGCGGCGAGAAGGTGCATCCGGCCGAGGTCGAGGACGTCCTGCTCGCCCACCCCGACGTGACCGACGCCGCGGTGGTCGGCGTGCCGGACGACAGATGGGGAGAACGCGTCGTGGCCGTCGTGGCCACCGCGAACGGCTCGCTGACGGACACCGAGCTCCAGGACATGGTCCGCCGCCGCCTGGCGGGCTACAAGGTGCCGCGCCGCGTCGTGCTCGTGCGCGAGCTGCCCAGGACCGCCACGGGCAAGCTCGAGGCCGCAGCGGTCAAGCGCATCGCGGTCACTGGTAGGAGATCATCACCGGGGCCGGGGCCCTCGCCATCGTCGCCGCGGGGCTGAGCATCGGGTGGTCCATGACGTAGAAGTTCTTCCACCCGAAGAACACCCGCGGCGGCGCCGCCCTGGTCACGGCGCCCCAGGTCTGCTGCTTCATCCCCGGCGTGCCCTGGCCGTCCATGTGGATCACGATCGCCAGGTCGTCGTGGCTGGTGTCGAGGCGCTGCTCGCCGGAGATCATCGACAGCCGGAACTGGTGCAGGACCAGCGCCTTCTGCGGCAGGTGGTCGCGGGCGGTCAGCGCGGCCAGCCAGCCGATGACGGCGTTGACCTCGCCGACGCCGACGCTGCCGATCTGGCGCAGCGGCAGCTGGCCCGGCCCCAGCTTCCACTCCGGGTCCAGCGCCAGCCCGACGTCCGGCTGCGCCAGCAGCGACCGGTAGCGCTCGGCCTGGGCGAGCAGGCTAGCGCGGCCGGGCTGCAGGTCGAGGATGACGTACATCCCGGCGGCGGTCGCCTGGCGCACCCACGGCCGCAGCGCGGAGGGCGGCGTGACGTACGAGTAGGTCCCGTCCGCGCCGGCGGAGGCCTGCGCCACGGTGGCGATGATCTCGAAGGCGGGGACGACGGGCACCCGGCTGAGCCGCCGGTACGCGGCGGCCGTCTGCCGGGCGCGCGCGATGCTGGCCGCGAGGTCCTGGTGGCCGAGCACGCCCAGGGACGGCGCGCCGGGATGACCGTACAGGGCGATCAGGCGGTGCCCCGGGAAGAGCACCTGCCCGCCGCCCGGCAGCTGGGTCCCGGTGGCCGCCGTGGCCACCCGGGACGCCAGCAGGGCGGCCGGGCCGAACCCGCGCCCGATGGCCACGACCTCACGGGGGCGCAGCGCCGCCAGCGCGCGGATCGCGGCCGGATCGGCGCGCGGGTCGTCGCCGGAGACCGCGATGACCGTTGCCCCGGCGGCCCGCGCCGTGGCCGTCACGGCGGCGACGGCGGGGACCGCGGCCCCGCGGTGGACGAGCACCGCGACACCGCGCAGGGGCGCCGGCGCGGCGGTCGCGGGGAGCAGGGCCGCGCTGGGGACGACGCGCACGCCGGGCAGCCGCGCCGCCAGCGCGGCGGGCGGGAGGCCGGCCGCGAGCACGGCAACCGGGTGCAGGCCCCTGATCCCGGCGAGCAGCGGCGCGCTGACCGCGGGGCGGCCGGCCGTGGCGGCGCCGAGCAGCAGCGGCGCGTGCGCCGCGGCGGCCGCCTTTTCCGCCGCGGCCAGCGCGGTGCCGCCGGCGGCGGCCACCACGACCGGAGCCGAGGCGAACAGCCGCCCCGCGAGCGCCGCGGTGAGCGCGTCAGGAGCGGTGGCGGTCAGCACGGACGCCGTCGGCGAGGGCACGTGCGTCCGGGCGGCGGGCGGGACGGGCTCCGCCGCCGCAACGTGCGCGGGCAGCGCGGTGCAGGAGGTCAGGACGGCCGCCGCGGCGCACGCCAGGACGGCGGTGAATAGCCGGCGCATGCGGCAGACCCTAGCCTGGCATCCAGCCGGAAGCCGGCAAATACGCGGGAGACACGCGGGTTAGTTGAGGTTGCTCACCGTGCCTGGGTTCCCCGGTGACGAGCTGCCCGGCGATTCCCCGGTGAGCGGCAACGGGGCGCGTGTCCCGGTTTGCCGCGGCGGGCGGGGGGTATCCGCGGAAGATGCGACCGGGCAACAGGCCGGAGCACCGGCCCGGGCTGGCCATGCGCGAGCGGTGGTACCTGGCCCTGATGGGCGGGTGCCTGCTGCTGATCGTGCTGGCCTGGACGGTGATCTACCGGTATTCCGGCGCCGCCGCCATAGCGATGTCGGCCGTCGCGCTGCTCGTCCCGCCGTTCGCCGTGATCATCGCCAACGCGAGCGGCGCCAACCGCCAGTGAGGGCCGGCCGACCCGGTTCGCCGGCACGCGTGCGGCGCGTGGCGCGCCCGCGGCGGCGATGGCATGACCGGGTGTCGTTTCCGGCATATACCGCCAGTCCTGACACCCGGTCACGGCTGCGCGCCAGCTTCCCGGATTCGGCGCCGGCCGGGCCGGAAACGGTCTCGGCCAGGTTCTCGTAGTGAACGGCCACGATGACGACACGGCTGCCGTCCGCATGCCGCCGCGAACAGCCCGCCGCCGGGGAAGCACTCGCCGTCACTCCCGGTTCTGTCCAGTCAAAGGGAGGTTCCCATGAGCGAATCCCTGCAGCACGTTGTCAACGTGCTCCGTTCGAGCGGGCTGAGGAAGCTCGCGGATGAGGCTCAGCAGACGCTGCCCGACCCGGTCAGGAGGGAGGAACTGGAGCGGTTCGCCGCCGACCATCACCTCTCGGCGGAGATCCTGACCGAACGCATGGGCGGCAGTCCCTGACGAACGTAAGCGCGTCTCGCGTTCTGAGATCGCCCTGCCCCGGCCCGGCCGAGGGGATGCTAGCCCCATAGCCGGGCGGTGGCCAGCGCGGCGCCCTTGACGAGGCTGTCCAGCTTCGCCCAGGCGATCTGCGGGTGGACGCGGCCGCCGAGGCCGCAGTCGGTGGAGGCGATGACGTTCTCGCGGCCGACCGCGTCGGCGTACCGGACGATCCGGTCGGCGACGAGTTCAGGGTGCTCCACGACGTTGGTGGAGTGGCTGACCACGCCGGGCAGGATGACCTTGCCGTCGGGCAGCTTCACGTCCCGCCAGACCTTCCACTCGTGCTCGTGCCGGACGTTGGCCGCCTCGAACGAGTACGCGCCCGCGTTGATCGCGAGCATGATGTCGACGATGTCGGCCATCGGGATGTCGGTGGTGTGCGGGCCGTGCCAGCTTCCCCAGCACAGGTGGAAGCGGATCCGTTCGGCCGGCAGCCCGCGGATCGCGTAGTTGAGGGCCTCGACCCGCTTCATCGTGAAGCGCCTGTAGTCTTCCACGCTCGGCGCGGGGTTGATCTGATCCCAGTTCTCCGCGATCGCCGGGTCGTCGAGCTGGAGGATCAGGCCCGCCTCGACGATCGCCACGTACTCCTCGCGCATCGCGTCCGCGCAGGCCTGGAGCATCTCCTCGTCGTCGGCGTAGTACTCGTTGCCGAACCGCGCGCAGCTGCCGGGCGCTACCGAGTTGAGGAAGCCGTCGGATACCCCGGCGGCCTCCATCGCCGCCTTCATGTCGGCGATGTCCCGCCGCACGTCTTCGTGGCCCTGGTAGGTGATCGGCCCGCGGCAGACCGGGGCGGGCTGGCCCTCCCGGTTCGGCAACGCGACCCCGGCGGACGGGTCGCCGTAGGCGTCCGCGAACGCCAGCCAGTCGCGCCGCTCGGCGAAGGACGCCAGCACGATCTGTCCCGGCTTGGCCTTCGCCTGCGGGATCTCCGCCAGCTCGGCCTGCGTCAGCTCGATGCCGCCGAGCCGCTGGAACACGTAGGTCCACCACGAGCCGTAGTCGTAGCGCTGGCCCATCGAGTGCCCGTACTCGCCGTCGTTGACCAGGTCGATGCCGGTGTCCCGCTGGCGCGCGACCACGTCCGCCACCGCCGCGCGCAGCTTGCGCAGGTATTCCGCCTCGTCTTCGCCGGTGAAATCCCCCGCCGCCCGCCGCTGGTTGAGCGCGATCAGGTCCTCTGGTCTCGGCAGACTCCCCGCGTGGCTGGTCAGGATCCTGTCCGGCATCGCTCCTCCTCCAGATGCTCCCGGCGGCCGCCGGCGCTCACGCGCTGAGTATGACCGCGTCTGCCGGACGGGCGCAATACGGGCCGGCCTTACCCCCCGGATGCCGGGTGCGCGCGGGAGCCGCCGCGCGTCCGTTCGGATAAAACCCTTACTTCCCGAACGGACGCGTGTTTCACCTGGTTCTTGACGGGCGCGCGGGGATGGCCTACAGCAGCCGCCGCGCGAGGACGACTGCCCCGGCGACCGGTTCTTCGTCCAGGATCCGCAGCTCCAGGGACGGGTGCTCGCGGGCCAGCTGAGCCCGGAACTCCTGCGCCAGCCGGGCCTGGTTGACGATGACGCCGCCCGCCGCCACGACGTCGGAGCCAACGGCCCCGCGCGCGATCAGCTTGCCGACCAGGGCGGTCAGGTGCCCGGCCGCGGCGGTGATCACCGCCGCGGCGAGCGCGGAGCCCCCGTCCGCCGCGGCGAAGACGGAGGGGGCGCGCGGCGCCCAGTTCGCGGCCGTCGGCTCGTCGTTGACCGCCCGTGCCAGGCGCCCGGCGTCCGGCACCCCGAACGCGCGCTGAAGCGCGCTCAGCAGGCCATCGTCGGCGCGTCCGCCGTCGTGCGCGGCCAGGGCCGCCTTGGCGGCCTCGCGGACGATGGCCGCGGCGCCGCCCTCGTCGCCGAGGATCCAGCCCCAGCCGCCGGCCAGCAGGACGTTGCCGGCGGCGTCGGCGGCGACGCCGACCGACCCGGTGCCGGCGACGACGCCGATGCCGTGCCGGAGCCCGGCCGCCGGGACCAGCAGCGCGCCGTCGTTGACGACCGTGGCGCGCAGGCCGCGCGCCTCCAGGGCGCGCCGCAGGCCGGCGGCTGCCTCCGGGGAATCACAGCCCTGCGCGCCGACGCCCAGCGCGGCGACCTCGCTTCCCGGAGGAAGGTGCCGCCTGAGCCTGCTGATCAGCCAGGCCGCGGCGGCGGCCGCGGGTACCGCGGTCCAGCCCGCGGCGCTGCACTCGGCGTGGACCACGCGGCCGCCGCCGAGGGTTTCCGCCCGGACGGCCAGTTTGGTCCCGCCGACGTCCAGGCCGGCGACCAGTCTCATTCCCGCGGACTCCCCGCCGGCACCTTGGTGTCGGAGTTGTGGAAGACGAACTCCTCGACCTCGATCGCTCGCTGCTCCGCGACCTCCGCGACCAGGATCTGCATGGCCAGGGCCTCAAGGATGACCCGCTGGGCCGGCGGGCGCGCCGGCAGGCGGACGGTCGCCAGGTTCCGGCTAGGCGCCACATCCTGGGTGGTGACCAGGATCGCCTGGTGGCCGGCCGCGGCCAGGGTAGCCGCGACCTCGGCCTCTCGCGTGCCGCCGAACAGCACGTGCACGCTGTCGCCGGCCGACTCCATGGACCCGTGCAGGTACTGCCGGGTGCCCATCCCCGTGGCCGGCACCCGCGCCACCTCGCGGAAGAGCAGCGCCGCCGCCTCGGCGGAGCCGACGGAGGGGCCGGCGCCCACGAAATCGGCCGACCGCGCGTGCGCGAAGGCGGCGGCCAGCTCCCGCACCGGCCCGGTCAGCCGGTGCTCGGCCTCGTGCAGCACCGCGGCCATGTCCCGCCAGCCCGGGTCGATCGCGCCGCCGTCCCAGCAGTCGGCGAGGATGCCAAGCGCGGCGACCGTCGCGGTATAGCCAACCGTCGACGCGTAGCTGTCAGGGATGTTCCCGATGCCGATGACGGTCTTCGCGGCGTCCGCGATGGGTGAGGGTACCCTGTTCACGACGGCATAGCGCTGGTCCTGCCCGATGGATTCCAGCACGGCCAGCGTCTCCGCGCTCCGGCCGCTCTGCGAGACGCCGACGACCGGGTGGTCGCTGCGGGGAAAGGGCAGCGGGTAATCTCCGGCGCCGAGCCGCCAGGAGTGGATGCCCCGGGCGCGCAGCGTCCACACGGGCGCGCAGGCGGCCGCGTGGCTGGCGCCGATCCCGACGAATATCGGGCCTGCCCCGGCGAAGTCGCCGGCGGCCGCCAGCCCGGCCATGGCCGGGATGACGTCGCCGATGGCCTCCCCCAGCCGCTGGGCCTGGTCGGCGCGTGCCTTGGCGAACGAGACGCTGCCGCTGGTCATCGGGCTTCCCCGGCGGGCGTCAGGGTGGCCGCGGCCGAGGACCAGCCCGCGTCGAGCGGGGGCACCGCGCCCGCGGTGCTGTTCACGTCGACCGGGTGTCCGGTGGCCGCCGACTCCTCGATGGCGAGCATGACGTCAAGCACGTGGTAGGCCAGCTGGCCGCTGGCCCGGGGCGGGCGGCCGGCCCGGATCGCGCGGGCCATTTCCAGGACGCCCACGCCACGGTCGCGTGGCTCTCCCGCGGGCGGGACGTCGGTCCACCCCGTGTCCGGCCCAGCGGCGCGCACGATGCGCGGCGGCTCGTTGAAGCCGCTTACCGGGACCCGCAGTACCCCATGCTCCCCGGTGATCTCGAAACGCTGGCGGCGGACAGCCGAGTCGAAGCTGTAGACCGAGGTGCCGACGACCCCGGAGCGGAACCTGGTCAGGACGCTGACGTGGGTGTCGACCTCGACGGGGAACGCGGTGCCGGCGTCCGGGCCTGTCCCGATGACGCGCTCGTTCCTGGCCCGGTGCCCGGCCGCCTGGACCGACGCGATGGGCCCGAGCAGCTGCACCAGCGTGGTCAGGTAGTACGGGCCGATGTCGAAGAGCGGCCCGGCGCCGCGGGCGAACAGGAACCGCGGCCGCGGATGCCAGGATTCCGGGCCCGGGCCCTGCATGAGCGTGAGCACCGTGCCGGGTGTCCCGATGGCCCCGTCGGCGAGCAGGCGCTGAGCCGTCTGGATGCCGGCGCCCAGGATGGTGTCGGGCGCGTTCCCGACCCAGACCCCCGCCGCCGACGCGGCCGCGAGCACGGCACGGGCCGACGCGCGGTCCAGTGCCAGCGGCTTCTCGCCCCACAGGTGCCTGCCCGATCCGATCACCTCGAGCGCGACGGCGGCGTGCGCGGCCGGCGTCGTCAGGTTGAGGACCAGTTCGATGTCGCCGATCGCGAGCAGCTCGCCGGGCGATCCGGCGAAGCCGATGCCGTACGCGCCGGCCTGCGCCCGGGCGCGGCCGGCATCGAGGTCCGCGATGCCGCGGACCTCGATGTCTGGATAGCTGAGCAGGGTGGGCAGGTACTGGCCGGAGACGTTTCCCGCGCCGATGATGCCCACGCGCACCGGCCCGGCCGCCGCCGGCGCCGTCATGCGCGCACCTGCCCGGCCGCGCGCAGCCGCCCGGCGAAGTACGCGGCGTTGCGCTCCAGCACGGGGAAGACGTCGCCCTCGTGCACGACGACCTCCACCACCGCCATCGCCCCGATGTCGTGCCCTGCCGCGATGACCTCGTCCATCCGCCCGGTGATGTCCACGCCGAGGACCGGCGGGTCGTCGTCGTCCGGCGGCTCGTTGGTGACGTGCAGGAACCGGACCCGGCCGGCGAGCCGGGGCAAGAGCTCGAAGACGTCCGCGCCGCCGACGCTCGCCCAGTGCGTGTCGACTTCGAGCACGACGCTGTCGGCGAGCGCGTCCAGGAGGATCTCGTAGGCGGGCACCCCGCCCACCCGCTGGCGGAACTCGAAGTCGTGGTTGTGATAGCCCACGCGGATGCCGTGGTCGGCCGCCTGGCGTGCCGCCTCGTTGATGGCCGCGGCGAGTTTCCCGATGCCGTCGCCGTCGCGCAGGGCCGCCGGCTCCGCCCACGGGACGATGAGCGTGCCGATGCCGAGGCGTCCGGCCGCGGCGAGATAGGCGCTGCGCTCGCCGGTGACGACGTTGGCGTGCGCGGCCGCCGCCGTCAGGCCCGCCTCGGCGAGGGCCGCCGCGAGCTCATCGGTGTTTTCCAGGATCCGGTACGGCTCGACGTGGGTGAACCCCATCGCGGCCAGCCTGCCGAGCGTCCTGCCGAGATCGCCGGGCCCGATGTCCTCGCGGACGCTGTAGAGCTGGACCCCGAGCGGCGGGGACGGCGGGCTGGTCTGGTCAGAAGCTGCGTGGCTCACATGGACTCCGCGATCTCGGAAACCTGTTGTAAACCACATAATACCACCTATGAGCCAGTATGGAACCGTGCTAATCGGCAGGCACGGCCTGCCATGTCCCTGACCGCATGGACGCGTAGCAGGCGTCTATGATCCGGTTGACGACCACGCCGTCAGCGAACGTCTCCGCCGGGGCGACCTGGCCGGCGAAGCAGTCGGCGAAGTGCCGCATTTCCTGGCTGAAGCCGTAGGCGCGGGCCTCTTCGGGGACGGGGAAGACCCAGCCCGTCTCGGCGTCCGCCTTCTCCACCAGGTATCCGGCCGGGTTCTCGATGAACCCCCAGACCGGAGTGGCGGAGGTGTCGGTCACCAGCCGCCCCGCGGTGCCCACGAACTCATGCCGCAGCTGCATGCCGCCCTTTTCGATCCACGACGACTCGACGATCGCGAGCTGGCCGCGCTCGAACTTCAGCAGCGCGACGGCGCTGTCCTCGCCGGCCGTCCTCTCGCCGTGGGCGAGGGTGGCCCCCCAGGCGAACACCTCGGTGACGCGGTTGTCCTTGCCGAAGAAGTGCCGGGCGGATTCGATCGTGTGGCAGCCCATGTCCAGGAGCGCCCCGCCGCCGGCCGTGGCCGCGTCCCAGAAATGCGGCGCGTGCGGCCCGGAATGCGCCTCGCGGGCCCGCATCGTGAGCAAGTCGCCGATCGCTCCCGCGCTTACCATCTGGTATGCCTTGGCGATGTTGGGGGAGAACACCGAGCTTTCCGCGTAGCCATGCCAGACCCCGGCGTCCTGCACGATGCGGAGCATGGCCGCGGCCTCGTCGCCGGTGCGCGCCAGCGGCTTGGTGCACACGATGCCCTTGCCCGCCCCGGCCGCGATCGTGACGGCCGCCAGGTGCGCCTCGTTGGGCAGCGCGACGACCACGAGATGGACAGCCGGATCCGCGCACAGCGCGGCGATGTCGTCGTACTGGCTCGCGATGGGGCCCCACCGGTCCGCGAATGCCCGGGCGCGGCTGGCGTCACGGGAGTAGTTGGCGGTGATCTCCGCGTTCCTGACGTCTTGCAGAGCCTCCGCGTAGGTGTTCGCGATGAACCCGGAACCGATGAGCCCGACCCCGATCACGGCTATCCCTCCATGTCAAAGATGTAGACCAGTCCTAGACCAGCAGATCACGGCTGCCGGCCCCGGGCGGGCGCGGGCGGCTGCGTGCGCGAGAACGAGGTGCGCAGCCGGTAGCGTTCGCCGACGTACTTGACCGTCGATGTGAACAGCGGGCGCCCGGCCGCGTCAAAGGACACCTGGCGCATGATCAGCAACGGTTTGCCCTCGGCGATCCGGAGATGGGCCGCCTCCGCCGCGTCCGCCTCGCGTGCCTCGATCGCGGCGTCGGCGCGCACCGGCTCGATCCCGGCCTCGGCGAGCGTGGTGAACAGCGAGCGCCTGGCGAAGTCGACCTCCCGCACCGCGGGCAGCACGGACACGGGGACCTGGGTCAGGTCCAGCGCGATCGGCACCTCGTCGAGCAGCCGGACCCGCTCCAGGTGGAACAGGTCGGTGCCCGGCACGATGGACAGTTCCTCGGCCTCGTCGAAACTGGCCGCGGCCGTCTCCGCGCGCAGCACCTCGGACCGCGTCTGAAGCCCCATGCGGGCGGCGGTCTCGGAGAAGGATTCCAGGGTGTTGGGCCATTCCCGCTTCGCCGTGCCCTTGGCCACGTACCATCCGCGGCCGTGCGAGGCGTTCAGCACGCCGGCGTCGACGAGCTGGTTGAGCGCCTTGCGCAGCGTGACCCGGCTGATGCCGAGCTGCTGGCAGAGTTCACGTTCGGGCGGCAGGCGCGCGCCCGGCTTCAGCGCGCCCTCGTCGATCTGGTCGCGGATCAGCGTCGCGGCCTGGATCCACAGCGGTTCCGGGTAATCGGGCCGGATTATGGCTGACACTTCACGCGCGTTGTTCATGACGCCGGGCCCCTCACGCTCTGTCATCGGTCTATCCCCGTCCCCTAGACCAGGTAAGGCCATTTGTTTACCACAATCATGCGCGCTCTCGGTCACGCGGCGAGCAGCCGGTCGAACGCGGCGTCGAGGTCGCGGTCGACGCGGCGGCGGGCCGCGTCCGCGTCGTGGTAGGCCACGATCTCGCGGGCGCCGGCGGCGAAGGACGTAAGCGGCGCGAATCCCGGCACGAGCCGGCGGAGCTTGGTGTCATCGAACACCATCGAGTGCCGGAAATCGTGTTCCAGCACGTCGGCCCAGCCGGGCCATTCCCGCGCGATCGATTCGCTCGACCGGTGCGCCAGCGCCGGCCGGGGGACCCCCGCCGCGCCCGCCAGCGTGAGGTGGATCTGATCCCAGGTGAGGATGTCCCCGCTGACGACGTTGACGCTCTCGCCGATGGCATGCCCGTTCCCGAGCAGCGGCACGAACGCGCGGGCGAAATCATGGCAGTGCATCAGGGTCCACAGCGAGGTGCCGTCACCGTGCACGACCACCGGCTTGCCGGACCTCATGCGGTCGATCGCGGTCCAGCCGGCCAGCAGCGGCACGATGGTGCGATCGTATGTGTGGGCCGGCCGGACGACCGTCAGCGGGAAGCCATCCGCGCGGTAGGCGGCGGCCAGGTATTCCTCGCAGGCGATCTTGTCGCGCGCGTAGCCGAACACGGGCTGCCGCCGCGGCGACGACTCGGTGACCGGCAGCGACGGCACCGGCCGCGCGAAGACCGAGCACGTGCTGATGAACACGTACTGCCAGGCCAGGCCGGCGAAGAGTTCGGGATGACCTGCCAGCTGAGCCGGGGTGTACCCCACCCAGTTGACCACCGCGTCGTACCGCTCGCCGCGCAGCGCACCGCGCAGCTCATCTGGCCGGTACACGTCGCAGCGCAGCCGCCGGGCCGCCGCGGGCAGCGGGCGCCGCGGCTCGCCGCGGGTCATGATCGTGAGCTCGTGGCCCTGGCGGACGGCCTCGGCGGCCGCCGCGGAGCCGATCATGCCGGCGCCGCCGAGGAACAGGACCCGCATGTTCACGCCCGGTCCGCGGGATGGGCCGGCCCCGCGGACATGCCGCCGCCGACCAGGTGCGCGTAGCTGCGCTCCAGTGCCTCGAACGTGTCGACGCCCAGCCGCTCGAGCTCGACGATATGCCACCGGACGCCGGACGGCGTGGCGAGCACCCGCGCCCAGTCGACCCGGCCGTCGCCGACCGGGACCATCACGTCCTCCTCGTAGCTGACCGCGGGGCCGTCCTTCACGTGCACGAAGCGGACCCGGTCGCCCAGGCGGGCGAGCACCTCGCCGGGATCGGCTCCTCCCAGCAGCGCCCAGTATGCGTCGAGTTCGACGAGCACCCGGTCGTCGAGCTCGTCAAGCAGCAGGTCATAGGCCTGCCGGCCATCGTGGAACTGGGAGAACTCGGCGAAGTGGTTGTGGTAGGCGATGGCCATGCCGCGGGCCGAGGCACGCTCGGCGGCCTCGTTGACGCGCGCGGCGCCGCGGCGGATCGCGTCCGGGCTGCCGAACTCCTCCCGTTCCATGCTCCACACCAGGACGCGGGCGCCGAGCTCCTCATTCTCGTCGAGGATCGCCGTGGCCCGCTCGCCGGCCGGGAACGGCGCGTGCGCGCTGGTCAGCGTGAGCCCGGCGGCGGAGATGGCCGCGCGGACGCGCGCCGGGCCGAACTCCTCCACCAGCCCGTAGGTCTCGATCCCCTGGTAGCCGATCCCCGCCAGCCGCGCCAGCGTCCCCTCAAGGTCGGCGCGCGCCTGCGCCAGGACGGTGTACATCATCACGGCGATGCCGGGCCTGTCAGTCACGTCCGGCCGCCCAGGTGAGTGCCTGACGGACCAGCCTGCGGAACGGGGGCTCGCCCCACGCCCGCATGTCGTGGCCGAGCGAGAGGTAGACCACGCGGCCGGCGCCCACCTCGCGGACGTACATGACCGGGATGACCGCCCCGTCGCCGCGGTGCCGCTGGGCGACGACCTCGATCTTGTCATCGGCCAGTTCGAACTCGTAGTACTCGTCGAACAGCTCGAACTCTGTCACGCCTTCCGTCACCGGGTGCCCGGCCACGATCTCGACCGTGTGCCGCCCCTCGTGGTGACCCGGGCCATGGGACAGGTACCTGTTCCCGAGCAGCTCGAACAGCGGCCGGTCGGCCGGGTCGAGGCCGCCGCCCCGCCAGCCCATGACGTTGGTGCAGTGGATGCCGACCAGTCCCTTGCCGAGCGCGACCGCCTCCGCGAGCGCCTGCTGCTGCTCGGTCAGGAACTGGCCGCCCGAGGTGTAGAACAGGTATACATCCGACTCCGCCGTCTCCCGGCGAGGGCTGACGAACCTGCCGGTGCCCGCCGCCCGGCGCGTCGCGAAGCCTGCCTCGGCACCGATCTGCTGGAAGACCAGCGAGGCCGTGATGAGGTCATGATGGATGTCGTCGCCGTTCACCACCACCATGGCTCGCGGCGCAGGCGATGAGGTCAATGCCGGTTCCTCCGTATCTGGGCGTATCTGGGGCTGAGTGCCGTCGGGCGGGGTCCCCGCGGGCCGTCGCGGGGACCCCGCTGCCTTGTCAGCCGCGCGGCCTGAGCCGCAGCGCCACGACCTCGTTCGGGCTGGGCATGAAGTACGGATCCGAGGGGGTGGCCCAGCCGGTCACCTGCGACGAATTCCACTCGGCGTAGTCGCCCCAGTAGATCATCGTGATCACCGGAAGCTGACTGGCCCAGATTCCCTCCAGCTGCTGGACGATCTGCTGCTGCCGTGCCGGGCTGGCCGACGGGTATTCGGCGAACAGCGAGCGGGCCGTCGGGTCGTTGAACCGCTCGATGTCCTGGAAGGTCGGGATGTTCTTGCCGACGGGCTGGTAGAACTGCGGGTTCATCTGCTCGGAGTAGAACGACCAGGCGGTGGGGACGTACGCGACCGGGTACCCCATCGTGGCCTGGAACTGCCCGAGCCCGTCGAGGTTGTTGATCTCGTTCGCGGGCACCGTGTTGATGGTCATGTTGATGCCGATCGCCTTGAGCTGCTGGGCCAGCACCGAGGCGGCCGCGGCGATATCGGTGTACGCGCCGGGGAACGTCAGGGCGAAGGCGAGCTGCCGGCCGTTCTTCTCGTAGAAGCCGTCCGGTCCCATCGTCCACCCGTCGGCGGCCAGGATCGACTTCGCCTCGGCGACGTTCTGGTGGAAGTTGGCGTTCTTGTACTGCTGGACGATGATCGAGTCGAAGCTCGGGACGGGCAGCCCGGTCACGTTCGTGGCCGGCGGCGAATTGCGCGCCGCGGCGATGGCCGAGCGGTCGATGCCCACGCTGATCGCCCTGCGGACTTGCAGGTCGTTCAGCGGGAACTTGTCCAGGTTCGGGATCAGGCCGTCCGAGCCGGCCTCGGGCACCCAGTAGTTGTTGCCGGGGCTCCGGTTCAGGTAGGTCGTCTGCGCGTCGGGAAGGTAGTCCGCGGCCCAGTCGATCTGCCCCGCGGTGACCGCGTTCGCGAGCGTCTCGTTGTCGCTGAAGGCGACGAAGCGCAGCCCGGCGATCTGAGGCTTGCCCGGCTGCCAGTAGTGCGGGTTCTTAACCAGCAGGTAGCCCTGCGGGGAGAACGACGACAACAGGAACGGGCCGGTGCCGACCGGGTTCGGGTCCGCGTACTTCGTCGGGTCGCCCACCTTGCTCCAGATGTGCTCGGGCACGATGATCTGGCTGGCGAAGTTCTCGAAGTTCTGCTGCTGGGGGGTGGCGAAGGTCATCACCACGGTGCCGGCGTCGGGCGCGCTGACCGAGTTGAACGAGATCCCGGTCAGGTTGAGCGCGGGATACTTCTCCATGAGCTTGAAGGTGAACACCACATCAGCGCTGGTGAACGGCTGTCCGTCGGTCCAGCGCACGCCGCGCCGCAGGTGCCAGGTCAGGGTCTTGTTGCCGTTGGACCAGGACCAGGACGAGGCCAGCCACGGGATGACGTAGTTGGACCGGACGTAGTCCACCTGGACCAGCGGCTCGTAGATAAAGCCGGACGCGCTGCCGGTGGTGACGTCGTTCCCGGCCAGCGCCAGCGCGCTTGTCGGCAGGAACGGGTTGAACACCCGTGTCATGCCGACCGCCTGGCCGCCGACGGTCAGGGTGATGCCCGCCCCCTGGCCCGGCGCAGTGCCGCCGGCCGAACCAGAGCACGCCGATACCGCGATCACGGCCGCCATGGCGACGGCGGACGGTATCGGCCACCGTCTTGCGTTTCTTGACTTCCTTCGGAACATCACGGCTCCTTTCGGGGGGATTCACGGTGCCGGCCATCGGCGTGCCGGCCATCGGCGAAGAGCCAGCAGCGGGACCAGTGGCCGCCGCCAAGCTCGATCCTGGGCGGGGGCTGCGTCCGGCATTCCGGCATGGCGAACGGGCAGCGCGGGTGGAACCGGCAGCCGGCCGGCGGGCTGATGAGGCTGGGCGGCTGGCCCCGGTCGGCGACCGCCGTCCCTTCCGCTGCCGCCCGCCTGGCGGGATCAGGCGCCGACGCGATGAGCAGCCGGGTGTAGGGGTGGGCCGGCTCGCTTGTCACCCGTTCCGACGGCCCGCTCTCGATGACCTGGCCGGCGTACATGACCGCCGTGTCCGCGGCGAAGTAACGAGCCGACGCGACGTCGTGCGTCACGTAGAGCAGGCCGGCGCCGTCCCTGGTGAGCTCGGCGAGCAGGTTGAGCACGCCGAGCCGGATGGAGACGTCGAGGTTGGAGACCGGCTCGTCGGCGAGCAGGACCGAGGGCCGCGCGGCGAGCGCGCGGGCGATCGAGACGCGCTGTAGCTGGCCGCCGGACAGCTCGTGCGGATACTTTTGCAGGAACTGGCCGGCGGGCCGCAGGTGAACCTGTTCCAGCAGCTCGCGGGTCCGTGCCTGGAGCGAGTCGCCCTTGCGTCCCGGTTCGTGGACGCGCACGGCCCGCCGCAGGTGGGTAGACACCCGGAGCATCGGGTTGAACGACCCGTAGGGGTCTTGCAGGATCAGCTGCACCTCGCCGGCGTGCCGCCGGAAGGCGCGGCCGTGCGCCGCCCGGACCGGCTGGCCGCGCAGCAGGACCTCACCCGAGGTCCGCCGGTACAGGCCCGCGAGCACGCGGGCCAGCGTTGACTTGCCCGAGCCCGACTCTCCTACCAGGGCGGTCACCCGGCCCTGATACACGCCGATCGAGGCGCCGTCGAGCGCGTGCACGACCCGGCGGCTGCCCAGCCGCCCCGCGTCCTTGCCGTGGACGGGGAAGTGCTTGGTCACGTCGACCGCCGCCAGGACGGGGTCGGCGTCCGCCCGCCAGCCCTGCTGGCGGGCGGGTCCGGTTCCACGCTGGTCAGGCACGACCGCCTCCCGTGGTGAGGCCTTCTGGGTGGTCCTGGTAGTCCGTGTCGTAGAGCAGGCACGCCACGCTGGCCGGGTCGGGGATCTGCGGGCGGATCAGCTGCGGCGGCGTGCCGGCGCAGGCCGCGAGGGCCCGCGGGCAGCGGGGCTGGAAGGAGCAGCCCGCCGGCAGCCGCCGCATGTCCGGCGGGTAGCCGGGGACGCCGCTGAGCGTGCGCCGCGGCCCGGTCAGGGTCGGGAACGAGCCGAGCAGGCCCTGGCTGTAGGGATGGAGGGGCCGCTGGTACAGCTGGCCGGCCGTGGCCAGTTCCACGATCCGGCCGGCGTACATGATCGCGATCGTGTCGCAGAGCTCGATGAGCAGCGAGAGGTCGTGAGTGATGAAGATGACCGAGAAGCCGAGGGTGTCCTTCAGCCCGGAGATGGTCTCGATGACCTGCCGCTGGATCACGACGTCCAGCGCCGTGGTGGGCTCGTCCATCACGACGATCTCCGGGTCGAGAGCCAGGCCCATGGCGATCATGGCGCGCTGCCGCATCCCGCCCGACAGCTCGTGCGGGTACGCGCCGGCCCGGTCGGGGGAGATGCCCACCATGTGCAGGAGGTCACGGACGCGGGCCGCGCGCTGCACTTTCCGCATACCCGGGCGGTGCGCCCGCAGCACGTCGTCGATCTGCGTGCCGAGGGTGAGCACCGGGTTGAGCGCGTTCATCGCCGACTGGAAGACGATCGAGACCTCCTCCCAGCGGAACTGCCGCAGCTCCCGGTCGGACAGCCCGGCGATGTCGATCTGGCGGCCGTCCCGTGCGGTGTAGGTCATCTCGCCGGAGACGATCTGCGCCGGCGGACGCAGCAGCCGGGTGACGGCCCGGGCGAGGGTCGACTTTCCCGAGCCGGATTCGCCGGCGATCCCCAGGATCTCGCCGCGCCGTAGCGTGAGCGAGACGTCGTTGACCGCGCGGACCGGCGCGGCGCCGCCGCGGTACTCCACACGGAGGTTCTTCAGCTCAAGGACGGTGCCGCCCGCGGTGCCGCCCGGGCCCCCGGCGATTCCCGGTCCCCGGGCGGCTTCCGGTCCCCGGGCGGCTTCCGGTCCCCGGGCGGCTTCCGGCCCCTTGGCGGCGCGCCGGACCGGGGGGCGGGCGAGCCTGGCCAGCGACCCGGCCAGCGCGCGGGAGCGCCGCCGCCGGGGCGTGCTCCCGGCGCTGCGCAGCCGCGGGTTGATCACGTCGTCGATGCCGAAGTTGATGAAGGCCAGCCCGGTTCCGACCAGGGCGATGCACAGCCCGGGCGGGACGAACCACCACCAGGCCCGGGCGAGCTCCGCGCCGCTGACCTGCGCCCAGTACAGCATCGTGCCCCATGACCACTGCGTCACGTCGCTCAGGCCGAGGAAGGCGATGCTCGCCTCGGTCAGGATGGCGCTGACGACGGAGCCGAGGAAGGTGACGGTGATGATCGCCACTTCGTTCGGCAGGATGTCGTAGAGCATGATCTTGACCGGGCCCTGCCCGGTGGCGCGGGCCGCTTCCACGAAGTCGCGCCTGCGCAGGGACAGGGTCTGGGCGCGCAGCACGCGGGCGCCCCAGGCCCAGCCGGTCACGGTGATCACGATGATGATGCCCGCCGACCCCGAGTGCGGCAGGTACGCGGCCATGATGACCACCAGCGGCAGGCCCGGCAGGACGAGGAACACGTTGGCGAACATGGACAGCAGCTCGCTGCTCGCGCCGGAGAGGTAGCCGCCGGTGAGCCCGACGAGCAGGGACCACAGCGTGGTCAGGATGCCCGCCGCGAATCCGACTTCCATGGACACGCGGGCCCCGTAGATGAGCTGCGTGAGCACGTCCTGGCCCTGCTGGGTGGTGCCGAGCAGGTGATGGAGCGACGGCGGTTGCAGGCGGGCGCTGGTGATGGCGCCCGGGTCGGCATGGTCGAGCATCGGCCCGAAGACGGCCATCGCGGTGAAGACGCCGACGATGACCAGGCCGGTGAGCACCTTGGGGGCGAGGATGCCGCGCAGCCAGGAGCGTCCGGGCCCGGGCTCCTCAGGGCCCGCGGCCATCGCTTCGACATCCGGGGTAATCAGCACTTAGCTCTCCCGTGTCCGTGGGTCGAGCGCGATATACGCGAGGTCGGCCAGCAGGTTGGCGATGAGAACGGCCATCGTGATCGTCAGGAAGATCGCCTCGAGCAGCGGGTAATCCTGCCCCTCGGCGGCCTGGAACAGCACGGTCCCGATACCGGGGTAGTTGAAGACGATTTCCGTCACGATCGCGCCGCCGACCACGAAGCCAAGCGACATGGCGAAGCCGGCCACCGAGGGCAGCACGGCGTTACGGCCGGCGTAGGTGAACATCACGCGCAGCCGGGACAGCCCCTTCGCCTCGGCCAGGAGCACGTAATCCTCGTTCAGCGTGGTGATCATCATGTTGCGCATGCCGAGCAGCCAGCCGCCGACCGACGCGATGACGATGGTGAGCGCCGGGAGCGTTCCGTAGTAGATCGCGCTGCTGATGAACGGCCAGTTCAGCCCGATCTGGAGGCCGATGCCGTACCCTCCCGAGCTCGGGAACCAGCGCAGGCTCACCGCGAACACCAAGATCGCGATGAGCGCGAACCAGAAATACGGCAGCGAGGACAGGAACGTGGTGACGGGCACGAGCGCGTCGCGCCAGCTTCCGCGCCGCCAGCCGACGAACATCCCCAGCAGCGTGCCGAGGACGAACCCGATGATCGTGCAGAGCCCGATCAGCACGACGGTCCAGAAAATGCTCTGCCGGATGACCTGGATCACCGGCGTCGGGTAGAACGAGTAGGAAACGCCGAAGTTGAACGTGACGACGTTCCGCCAGTAGGTGAGGTACTGCGAGATGAGGCTCGTGTGCGGCTGGCCGAAGAGCACCTGGATGGCTTTGATCGCCGCCGGGCTCAGCTTCCCCGCGCTGCGGTTGATGAGATCCTGAGCCGGGTTTCCCGGCATCAGCCGGGGCAGGATGAAGTTCAGCGTGATCGCCGCCCACGCGGTGACCGCGTAGAACGACAGCCGCCGCAGCATGACCCTCATCGCGTCTCCTCCCGCCGCGCCCAGCACGCGGCGCGGGCGGCGATCTCGCGGACCGGCGGCTCGTCCCACGCCCGCATGTCATGGCCGAGCTGGAGGTAGCACACCCGGCCGCGGCCGGCCCGCCGGACGTAGGCGATGGGCTCGCGCCGGGCCGGCGTGCGGCGCCACGCGATGACCCGCACGTCATCGGTGGTCTCGATCTGGTAGTGCTCGTGCGTTATCTCGAACGGGGCCAGGCGCCGCGTCACCGGATGACGCCGGTCGGTCTCGACCAGGAACCGGCTCTCGTGCGGCGCGGGTCCATGGGACACGTACCGGCTGCCGATGAGCCGGTAACCGGTCCGATGGCCAGGTCCCGGCCCGGCTCCCGATCCCGGGAACACGTTCGAGGAATGCACGGCGAGCAGCCCCGATCCGGCCCGGACGGCGGCGGCGAGCGCTGCCTGCCGGGACGGCGGGAAGCAGCCCAGGGCCGTGTAGAGCACGATCAGGTCCGCGGCGCCGCAGCGGTCCAGGCGGCCGGTGCCCATCGCGGTACGCGCCGCGAACCCCGCCGCGACGAGGATGCCGGCCAGTTTCAGGCCGGCGGTGAACAGGTCCTCGTACACGTCGTCGCCGGCGATGATGACCAGCGCCGAAGGAGGTCGGCGTGAGGCTTCGGATCGGGTCACCGCTGGGCTCCCTCAGTAGGTTGAGTGCTGCTGCCCCGTGGGCCGCCAGAAGCCCTGCGCCAGCCCGCTGAGCAGGGCGTTGTCGGCAGGACTCAGCGGCGTGGGGACACGTCTGCGGGAACGGCTGCTCTCGTAGGTGGCAAAGATGATCTCCGCGCCGCGCACGCCGAACTCGCTGCGCAGCGCCGGCTCGCGCCCGTCCCGCAGGCTCGCTATCAGGTCCGCGATGGCCTCGGCCGTGCAGGCGACGATGGCCGGGTCGACGCCGCGCTCCCACGTCGAGGTGTCCCTGCTGTACGGGGAGTCGAACGACAGGTCGCCCGCGCCGAAACGGCGGATGACGCACCGCGCGCTGCCCGCGTCGAGCCGCCCGCCGGTGCCCTGAACGATCACCCCCAGGTTGTTCGCCAGGTTGAGCACGGGTGTCTGCGGCTCGCGGCCGGTCATGATCAGCGCGTTGACGCCGTCCTCCCACTTGACCTGGGTCAGCGAGGAGGTCTCGGCGAAGGCGCCGTACACGTACCGGTTCACCGACACGTCGACCTGGCCGATGACCCAGCTGGGCGCCCGGTCGCCCCGGTAGAAGAGCAGCAGGTCGACGATGTGCGCGCCCCAGTCAAAAAGGTTCGGGCAGTAGCCCTCGAGGCTGATCACGTCGCCGATGGCGCCCGCCGCGATCTGCTCTCGCGCGAACTTGTGCACGGGCTCGAACCGCCGCTGGAGGTTGATGGTGAGCTGGACTCCCGCGTCCCGCGTCAGCCGGTGCATCTCCAGCACGTCGGCGTACGACGTGGCGATCGGCTTCTCGCAGTGGATGGCCTTGACCCCGGCGGCCACGGCGGCCCGCGCGATCTCCAGGTGCGCGGCCGGCGGCGTGCAGATGCTCAGCACGTCCGGGCGCTCGGCCGCCAGGAGGTCCAGGTGACTGCCGTAGACCCCGGGGATCCCGAGGTCGGCGGCCAGTTCCCGCGCGGTGTCCGTGTCCGGGTCCGCGACCGCCGTGAGGCGCGCGCCCAGCGCCCGCGCGGCCAGGTAGCCCTGGGCGTGCACGCGCCCCTGGGACCCGGCCGCGATCACGGCACAGGTGTATGTGCTCATGCTCGGGCTCCTTCGCGGCGGGTCCCTTATGTTTGCCACTAGAGACCACTACGATCCACTTGCAGCTAAGTATAAGACGATACCTATCCACCACATCAAGAGGTCGCGTACGATTTCTCCGCTGCCCACCCCGTTCCGGAGGCGTCATGAGAATCAGCCAGGTTACCGGTCCGCGCACGTCAGAGGTGGTAGAGGCAGGTGATCCGCGGCCGGGCGACCACCAGGTGCTCGTCGAAGTGGTAGCCAGTGGTGTCTGCACGTCCGACCTGAACGTCTGGCGGACCGGCGGCACGGGCGGGCGGGCGTCCGCCGGGCCGGTCCGCCTTGGTCACGAGATCGTCGGCCGGGTGGCGGCGGCCGGACGGCACGCCCGGGGGTGGTCCGAAGGCGAGCTGGTGACCGGCCTCGGCGGCCAGGGGTTCGCGTCGCTGGCGGTGATGGACGCCGACTCCATCCTGCCCGTCCCCGGGCACATCGACCCCGCGCTCGCGCTCGGCGAACCCGTCGCCGACCTGGAAGAGGCACTGGGACGCACCCGCATGGCGGCCGGCGACCGGGTCGCCGTGGTAGGCCTGGGGTTCATGGGGCTGGGCCTGGTGCAGCTGGTGCGGGACCGGGCGCCGGGACTGCTGATCGGCGTGGACCCGGTGCCGGCCGCCCGCCAGCGTGCCCTTGAGCTCGGGGCCGACCTGGTATTCGCCCCGGACGACCTGCCGGAAGAGTACGGGGGCGGGAGCGGCGCGGCTCCCGCCGCGCGGGCCCGTGACCACCGTGCCGACATCGTCCTCGAGGCCACCGGGGTCACTCCCGGCCTGGCGACGGCGGCTTCGCTGGTCAGGCCCTTCGGCACGCTCTGTGTCGTCGGCTATCACCACGCCGGCGACGCGATGATGGACATGGACCTGTGGTATAAGGCCGTCACGATCGTCAACGGGTTCTGCCCCGACCGGCCGCGCCTCATGCGGGCGATGCGCGACGCCCTGGACCTGATCGCCCGGCACCGGTTCAGCTACGCGCCGCTCGTGACCCACAGGTTCGGGCTGGATGAGGTGGACCGCGCCTATGAGCTCATGGACGCTCGCGCCGAGGGCTTCGTCAAGGCCGTGCTGATTCCCTGACCGCTTTCCCTGGCCGCCCGGCCCCGCCAGACCGCTCCCGGGAGGGCGCGGAGCCGGGGGCGGCCAGGGGAGTCCGGGCAGCGCTCGACCGGTACGCCGAGGCGCTGAACCTGCCGTGTGCATCGGCACGAGCCCGCTCGCCGGCATGCCCGCGCTCTATGGCTACGACGTACCCCAGGATCGCGCCGAAGCGACGATCCGCGCTGCCCTGCGCGCCCGTCCGACGTCACGGACACCTCCGGCAACCGCGCGGCGGTCCGGCCGAGCTGCGCACCGGCCGGGCGCTGACGGCCGCCGGCGGCCTGCCGGACGGGTCCGTGCTCGCCGCCAAGGCGGACGCCGATCCCGGGACCGGCGATCTCTCCGGCGAGCGGGTCAAGCGCCCGGTCGCCGAGAGCCTGGGCCGGCTCGGCCTGGACCGGGTCCAGCTGGCGTACCTGCACGACCCCGAATACCACCTCACGTTCGCCGGGGCGATGGCACCGGGCGGCCCGGGATCGGCTTGCTGCCCAGCCTGTCCGACGCGGTCGCCGGCGCCCTCATCGCCCGGGCCGGGGCCGCCCGGCAGGACGGCGGCCTCGTCGCCGTGTCCATCCACTAGGGCGCGAACGGGGGATACGACGTGCCCCTGGACCAGGGCCGGTTCGCGCACCGGCTGATCGACGGCGGCATCAGCCTCGTCCACGGCCACTCCTCCCATCACCCCCCGCCCGGCCGAGGCTTACCGGGGCAGGCTCATCCGCTACGGCTGCGGCGGCTGCATCGAGGGTGTTCCAGATCAGGGGCTGGAAGCGGCGGAGCGTTTTCGCCAGTTTCGCGAATTCCGGGATCCGGGAGCGGCTGGCCCAGGAGATGACGCCGGCGAGCAGGGTCTTCCCGTGGTCTCCCCTGACGCGGAGCGATTCGCGGAGCTGCTCTTTGACCAGCTCTCCCCGGTAGAGGGGCTCGTTGTCCCTCGCGATGCCGGCCAGGGCGGTGCGCTGCCCGGTGGTCAGGTCCTGGGGTTTCTTACGGATCGCCCACATGCCCTTGCCGAACGTGGCGGCCTGGTCTTCCTGTCCTGCGGCGCGCAACTCGGAGGGCGAGGCGGCGGCGGAGTTCGTCGAGTCTCTCGCCCACCCATTTCACGATATGGAAGGCATCGAGGCAGATCAGGGCCTGCGGTGCCTCTCGCGCACGACGTCGTGGATCCAGCCGACTCCGTCGGCGGAAACATGCGTGAGCAGTTTCGATCTTTCGATCCGAGCCGGTCGAAGAATGCGGTGACGGGTTCCTGGCTGCGGCCCTGGGCGATCCAGGTAATTAAGTCTACGAGAGCGGTAGGTCTCCACACATGCCCCTCGGGCCGCGCGTCGCCCGCCGGCTCGCGTTCATCCTCGCCGCCGGGGAGGTCGATGCCAGCCGCGCCGCTTATTGTGACCGCGATGCGACGGCATGCAGCGTACAGGGGTTGAGCCGAGAAGAGCTCGCGGAAAGCTACGGTGCACACGTCCGCGCGGCAGGAAGGCGAAGGCGGCGTGGTCCCGAGCGTATTAGACTGGTTTGCTGCTTGGGTTGGGTGAGGAAGATCCGAGCCAGCTCGGCCCGTACCGGCTGAGAGCGGTGGTCGGTGACGGCGGGATGGGCCGGGTGTACCTGGGCACCTCGCCGGCCGGCCGCGCGGTCGCGGTGAAGGTGATCAGCCCCGGGCTGGCGAGCCAGCCGGGCTACCGGCAGCGGTTCGCGCGGGAGGCCAAGGCCGCGATGGCGGTGTCGGGCCTGTACACGGCGAGTGTGGTGGACGCGGACACCGAGGGGCCGAGTCCTTACATAGCCACGGAGTTCGTGCCGGCGCCCTCGCTCGCGGAGTCGGTCAGGGCCGCCGGGCCGCTGCCGGCGGCGTCAGTGTTCGCGCTCGCGGGCGGGCTGGCAGAGGCGCTGGCCGCGATCCACCGGGCCGGGCTGGTGCACCGCGACGTCAAGCCGCACAACATCCTGCTGGCCGCGGACGGGCCGGTGGTGATCGACTTCGGGATCGCGCTGGGCGAGGGGACGACGCTGACCGCCGCAGGCACCGCGGTCGGCACGGCCGGGTACATCGCGCCCGAGGTGCTGCGCGGGCACGATCCGACCCCGGCGTCCGACGTGTTCTCGCTGGGATGTGCCCTGGTCTACGCGGCGCGCGGCACCGGGCCGTACGGAGACGGCGATCCGCTGTCGGTGGCGCACCGGACGGCGAGCCAGCCGCCCGATCTGGCCGGGGTGCCCGGGCCGGTCAGGGACTTGGTGATCCCGCTGCTCGAACGCGACCCGACGCTGCGGCCGACGCCCGCGCAGGTGGTCAGGCAGGTGTCGCAAGCCTCGGGTACCGCGGTGCTGCGCGACGCGGTGTGGCTGCCGGACCGCGTCCGGGACCTGCTCGGCCAGCGGCGCGCCGAGGTGCAGCGGGTTCTCGGCGACCGCGGAGGGCAGGTTCCGGCCCCGGCCGCGCCGGCCGCGCCGGATGTCCCGCCGCCCGCACAGCAGTTCACGGCCGCATACACACAGCTCGGTTCCCGGCAGCCGGGGCAGCCGCTGCCACCGGTGCAGGCGCAGCCGGAGTATTCCCCGCCGGTCCCGCCCGCCCGGGACAGCCGCCGGGGCGGGCCGCTGGTGGCGGCGGGCGCGGCCGGCGCGCTGACCGTCATCGGGGCCGTCGCGGTCGCGGTCGCTCTCGCGCGGCACGGCTCGGCGCCTCCCGAGGCGCAGAACGCGTCCTCGCATTCCGCGCCCGCCTCAAGCTCAGCCGCCTCCTCCGCCAGCGCCGACAGCACGGGCGCCGCCGCCTCCGGCGCCGTGTCCTACAGGCCGGGCACCTACACCGAGGACCTGCGGCTCGCGGAAGATGCGTTCGGCAACACGGTCACCCTCCAGTCCATCATCGTGAACAGGAACGGCACGGTCGAGGCCAAGATCTTCTATACCGCCGGGATTGCCAGCGAGTGGACCTGCGCCTTCTCCACTGCCCGCGAGGCCACGCTGAACACCCCGAACGGGACGACGGACCCCTCGACCGGCAGCGACTGCACCAGGGACCTGACGAGAACCTTGTACCTGATGCCGGGTCAGACGATGAGCAACACCGAGTACTTCGCGCACGCGCCCGACGGCACCGGTCCGTGGACAATGACGCTTAACCAGAGGGCGTTCAAGGGAAGCGTCTCAGGGATCAACATCCCGCTGCGATAACCACCCCGGCGCATCGCCCCGGTGTCCACCGCGGGTCGCCACTGACGTCCGCGGCCGGACTTCCCGGCGGCGGTTCGGCGGCGCGGGTTGCTGCACAGCACATCTGCTGCGGTCCGGGTCGTGGCGGGACCGTTTGCCGCGCGGTCTGTTCAGGCTAGCCTGAGCCTTGCGGGGCCGCCGATGGCAGGGAGAGATTGATGATTCAGCTGAGCCCGGGCCGGAAGTCCTACAACAGTTGGAGTCTCGCGATCGAACGCGGGGACCTGGCCGCCCTGGAGTCGTTTTACCGGCACGACGCGGTGCAGGTCGATGTCGGCTCCGGGCAGGTCTTCACCGGCCGGGCCGCGATCGTGGCCGCCGCCGGCGACACGATCGCGGCCGCCGGGCCGGTCAGGCTGGCGGCGCTGGAGAAGATCGCCGAATACGGGGAGGCGATCGGCGTGGAGGCCAGGGTGGCCACGCGCAATGAAGAATTCGTGATCTATGACCTGTTCGTGCTGGAGGCGGGGGCGGTGCGCTACCAGGTCACCGGCACGATCGCCCCGCGGCAGCTGTCTGCCGGGCAACACGGGCACGCACCGGACACCGCCGAGCACCGCTTCTACGCCCGGTTCCATGCCGCGCAGCAGGCAGCTGACTACGCGCAGTTGCGCACGCTGTACCGTCCCGACGCCGTCGTGCTCTTCCCCAGCGCGGGCGTCGTCATGCCGGGCCGCGAGGCGATTCTTGAGATGCGCGAGAAGAACGCGCGCAACGGCGGGGCATCGCGGCGCAAGGCCATGGTGGACTACCGCGACGCGCCCGCCGTGATCTGCGCCGAAGAGGTCGCCAACGTGAAGCCCGGCGTCCCGGAGCACGTCAGGAACCTCCTCAGCCGCGGTCTCGGGGTCTCCGTCAATGTGGCCAGCACGTCCGCCGACCCAGGGTACGACGTGCTGTCTTACGAGGTTCTGATACTGCGCTCGGGTGCGGTGCGCTACCAGTTCGGCGGCATGATCAAGCCCCGGCTCGAGGAACTGGCCGCGATGAGCAAACAGCGCGCCGACGCGATCCGTGACGCGTGGCAGACCTCGAACCGCATGTGGGCCAACGAGCGGCGGTAGACCATAACGCGTCGGCTGTTACGGAGATCGTTTCATCGCGAATCTGCTGCGAGTCTGGCTCGGGGTCGATCGGGCGGACTCGCGTCGGCCGATAGCGATGACCGGCACCGCGCCGGAAAGAATACCTATGTC
>Ga0070737_10001810_pt1 | contig 28450 bp, 40 predicted proteins | sample Coa_R1_10_FD_66438 | JGI IMG/M metagenome (GOLD analysis project Ga0070737, IMG submission 66438) | Surface soil microbial communities from Centralia Pennsylvania, which are recovering from an underground coalmine fire - Coalmine... | ecosystem: Environmental > Terrestrial > Soil > Unclassified... | reverse complement strand
GCCAGGTCGTCATCAAGCCGGGCACCAACACCCCGCACACCGAGTTCGAGGGCCAGGTCTACATCCTGTCCAAGGACGAGGGCGGCCGGCACACGCCGTTCTTCAACAACTACCGGCCTCAGTTCTACTTCCGCACCACCGACGTCACCGGCGTGGTCAACCTGCCGGAGGGCACGGAGATGGTGATGCCGGGTGACCGCACCGACATGAGGGTGCAGCTCATCCAGCCGATCGCCATGGAAGAGGGACTGCGGTTCGCGATCCGGGAAGGCGGCCGCACCGTCGGCGCCGGCCGGGTCACCAAGATCCTCAAGTAGGCAGAGACGATGGCCCGGCTTAATGCCGGGCCATCGTCACGCGGAAAGGACCCCTGGCGCGCCCCCCTAGGAAGCCCCCGTACGGGGGCAGGGGCCCGGGGAGACGGACAGTCCCCCGAGCGGGGCCCGGGGGACATGGGGGGACGGGCAGTCCCCCCATGCGGGGGTCCCCGGGGGGTCGGCCCCCGGGAGATAACAGAGAAGGAACCGAGGCCACAATGGCGGGACAGAAGATCCGCATCCGGCTTAAGGCATATGACCACGAGGTCATCGACAGCTCGGCGCGCAAGATCGTCGACACGGTGACCCGTACCGGCGCGCGCGTCGCCGGTCCCGTGCCGCTGCCTACCGAGAAGAACGTGTACTGCGTCATCCGCTCGCCGCACAAGTACAAGGACTCGCGGGAGCACTTCGAGATGCGGACGCACAAGCGGCTGATCGACATCATCGATCCGACGCCGAAGACGGTTGACTCGCTGATGCGGCTCGACCTTCCGGCTGGCGTCTACATCGAGATCAAGCTCTGAGGACTCACTGATCATGGCAATGACAGGGATCCTGGGCACCAAGCTTGGCATGACCCAGGTCTTCGACGAAACCGGACAGGTGGTGCCTGTCACGGTCGTGCAGGCCGGTCCGTGTGTGGTCACGGCTGTCCGCACGCCGGACAACGACGGGTACTCCGCCATCCAGATCGGGTTCGGGGAGATCAACCCCCGCAAGGTCACCAAGCCCGTGGCCGGCCTGTTCGAGAAGGCCGGGGTGACGCCACGCCGGTATATCGCTGAGATCCGCACGCAGGACGCCTCCACCTACCAGCTCGGCCAGGAGCTCTCGGCCTCGCTGTTCGAAGCGGGCCAGCGAGTCGACGTGACCGGCAAGTCCAAGGGCAAGGGCACCGCCGGCGTCATGAAGCGCCATGGCTTCCGCGGGCTTTCGGCCTCGCACGGTACCCAGCGCAAGCACCGCTCGCCCGGTTCGATCGGCGCCTGCGCCACCCCGGGCCGGGTGTTCAAGGGCGTGCGGATGGCGGGCCGGATGGGCGCTGAGCGGGTCACCGTGCAGAGCCTGACCGTGCACGCCGTGGACAGCGAGAAGAACCTGCTGCTGATCAAGGGCGCTGTGCCCGGTCCGCGCGGCGGGCTCGTCATGGTGCGCTCGGCGGTACGAGAGGGGGCCCGATGACCACCGTGGACGTCGTCTCACCGACGGGCGAGAAGGCCGGTACCGTCGAGCTGCCTGACGCGATCTTCGCGGCGCAGGTGAACGTCCCGCTGATGCACCAGGTCGTGGTCGCGCAGCGCGCGGCGGCCCGCCAGGGCACGCACGCGACGAAGACCCGCGGCATGGTCAGCGGCGGCGGCAAGAAGCCGTACCGGCAGAAGGGCACCGGCCGGGCCAGGCAGGGCTCGACCCGCGCGCCGCAGTTCACCGGCGGCGGCATCGCGCACGGCCCGCAGCCGCGGTCGTACGCGCAGCGGACGCCGAAGAAGATGAAGGCCGCCGCGCTGCGCGGCGCGCTGTCGGACCGGGCGGCCAACGAGCGCGTGTACGTCGTCACCTCGTTCATCGAAGGCGACGTGCCGCGCACGAAGGACGCGCTGGCCGTGCTGGACAAGGTAACCGGCGGCGCGGACAGGAACGTCCTCGTGGTCACGCTGCACGACGACGAGCTCACCTGGAAGTCGCTGCGCAACGTCCCCGCCGTGCACCTGCTCGCCGAGGATCAGCTCAACACCTACGACGTGCTCGCCAGCGACTACGTGGTCTTCACCGAGGCCGCGCTGAGCGCGTTCGTGGAAAGGGGTTCGCAGTGAGCCGGATCTACAACCCGCGGGACATCCTGCTGCGCCCGGTGGTGTCGGAGAAGAGCTACGGCCTTCTCGACGAGGGCAAGTACACCTTCGTCGTGGCGCCGGACGCCAACAAGACGCAGATAAAGCAGGCGGTCGAGGAGGTGTTCCGGGTCAAGGTGACCGGCGTGAACACGCTCAACCGGCCGGGCAAGCGCAGGCGCACCCGGCAGGGCTGGGGCAAGCGGCCGGACACCAAGCGCGCGATCGTGACCCTGGCCGAGGGCGACCGGATCGATATCTTCGGCGGACCGGTTAGTTAAGGAGAAGCAGGTGGGAATCCGTAAGTACAAGCCGACCACCCCAGGCCGGCGCGGCGCCAGCGGCTCCGACTTCTCCGAGATCACCCGGAGCGAGCCGGAGAAGTCGCTGGTGCGCCCGCTGCACGGCAAGGGCGGCCGGAACGTGCACGGGCGGGTCACCGCGCGGCACCAGGGCGGCGGCCACAAGCGCGCCTACCGGCTGATCGACTTCCGGCGGCACGACAAGGACGGTATCCCGGCGAAGGTCGCGCACATCGAGTACGACCCGAACCGCACCGCGCGCATCGCGCTGCTGCACTACGTGGACGGCGAGAAGCGCTACATCCTGGCCCCGCAGGGGCTGTCCCAGGGCGACCGCGTGGAGAACGGGCCTGGCGCGGACATCAGGCCGGGCAACGCGCTGCCGCTGCGCTCGATCCCGACCGGTACGCTCATCCACGCCATCGAGATGCGCCCCGGCGGCGGCGCGAAGATCGCGCGCTCCGCGGGCGCGGGAGTCCAGCTGCTGGCCAAGGAGGGCGGCTACGCCACGCTGCGCATGCCGTCGGGCGAGATCCGGCGGGTCAGCGTGGAATGCCGCGCGACCGTCGGCGAGGTGGGCAACGCCGAGCAAGGCAACATCAAGCTCGGCAAGGCCGGCCGCAACCGCTGGAAGGGCAGGCGGCCGTCGGTGCGCGGCGTCGCCATGAACCCGGTCGACCACCCGCTCGGCGGCGGTGAGGGCAAGAGTTCCGGCGGCCGCCACCCGGTCAGCCCGTGGGGCAAGCCGGAAGGCCGTACCCGGCGGGCGCACAAGCCCAGTGACCGGCTGATCAGCCGCCGCCGCGGCAAGAACAAGCGGTAGGGAGCAAGCCTGAAATGCCTCGTAGCCTGAAGAAGGGGCCCTTCGTCGACGACCATCTGCTGAAGAAGGTGGACGCGCAGAACGAGAAGGGCACCAAGACCGTAATCAAGACGTGGTCCCGGCGGTCGATGATCGTTCCGGCGATGCTAGGTCACACCATCGCCGTCCACGACGGTCGCAAGCACATCCCGGTGTTCATCACCGAGTCGATGGTGGGGCACAAGCTCGGCGAGTTCGCGCCCACGCGGACCTTCCGCAGCCATGTCAAGGAAGACCGGCGCAGCCGGCGATAAGCCTGAAAGGGAACGCACCAATGGAAGCCAGGGCTAAGGCGCGGTACGTGCGCGTCACGCCGCGGAAGGCCCGCCGCGTGGTGGACCTGATCCGCGGGCTGCCCGCCGACCAGGCGCAGGCGGTTCTGGAGTTTTCCCCGCAGGCCGCCAGCGAGCCGGTTGGCAAGGTACTGGCCAGCGCGATCGCCAACGCGGACGCGATCGGCGGGCGTGACCGGGGCATGCTCTGGGTGCGCCGGGCCTGGGTCGACGAGGGCCCGACGCTGAAGCGCTTCCGGCCGCGCGCGCAGGGCCGCGGTTACCGGATCAACAAGCGCACGAGCCACATCACGGTCATAGTCTCCGACGACACCGAGGGAGGGAACCGCTAGTGGGACAGAAAGTAAACCCGCACGGGTTCCGCCTGGGCATCACCACCGACTTCAAGAGCCGCTGGTACGCGGAGAAGAAGTACAAGGATTACGTCGCCGAGGACGTGGCCATCCGGCGCATGCTGCAGCGCGGAATGGAGCGGGCCGGCATCTCCAAGGTGGAGATCGAGCGGACCACCGACCGGGTGCGGGTGGACATCCACACCGCGCGGCCGGGCATCGTGATCGGCCGCCGCGGCGCGGAGGCCGACCGGATCCGCGGCGACCTGGAGAAGCTCACCGGCAAGCAGATCCAGCTCAACATCCTCGAGGTGAAGAACCCCGAGGTGGACGCGCAGCTGGTGGCGCAGGGCGTGGCCGAGCAGCTATCCAGCCGTGTCTCGTTCCGCCGGGCGATGCGCAAGGCGATGCAGAGCGCGATCAAGGGCGGCGCCAAGGGCATCCGGGTGCAGTGCTCCGGCCGCCTCGGCGGCGCCGAGATGTCACGCTCGGAGTTCTACCGCGAGGGCCGGGTGCCGCTGCACACGCTGCGCGCGGACATCGACTACGGCTTCTACGAGGCGCGGACGACGTTCGGCCGGATCGGCGTGAAGGTGTGGATCTACCGCGGTGACGCCGCCCCGACCCGGGCCGGCCGGGAGGCGGCGCAGGCCGCGCTGCGCGCCGCGCAGCAGCGTGCCGGCCGTCCGCAGCAGGCGCAGCGCCGCCGCCGGGCCGACCGCCCGGAGAACCGGGGCGACCGGCCCGAGCGGACCCCCGTCCCCGCGGCGGAGCCGCAGGCGGAAACCACTGGGGAGGGCTGATCAATGCTGATTCCGCGCAAGGTCGCGCACCGCAAGCAGCACCGTCCGCACCGGACGGGTATGGCCAGCGGAGGCACCCGGGTCACGTTCGGGGAATTCGGAATCCAGGCTCTTGAGCACTCCTACGTGACCAACCGCCAGATCGAGGCGGCCCGTATCGCGATGACCCGGCACATCCGGCGCGGCGGCAAGGTGTGGATCAACATCTACCCGGACCGCCCGCTGACCAAGAAGCCAGCCGAGACGCGCATGGGCTCGGGCAAGGGTTCACCCGAATGGTGGATCGCCAACGTCAAGCCTGGCCGCGTGATGTTCGAGCTATCGGGAGTGGCGGAGCCGGTGGCCCGCGAGGCGCTGCGCCGCGCGATCCACAAGCTCCCCATGAAGTGCAAGATCGTCAAGCGAGAGGTGGGTGAGGCCTGATGGCTGCGGGCTTGACCGCCGCACAGCTGCGGTCCTCCAGCCCGGAGGAGCTTCGCAGCAAGCTGGCCGAGGCCAAGGAGGAGCTGTTCAACCTCCGCTTCCAGGGTGCGACCGGCCAGCTGGAAAACCACGGACGGCTGCGTGCCGTGCGCAAGGAGATTGCCCGCATCTACACGGTGATGCGGGAACGCGAGCTCGGCATCATCACCGACGTCGAGGAAACGCCAGCGGACGTCGAGGGGAGCGCTGAGCAGTGAGCACGACACCGGCTGAGGCGGCAGCCGTGAAGGGCGCCGAGGGGCGCGGCTACCGCAAGACACGTGAGGGCTACGTGGTCAGCGACAAGATGAACAAGACCGTCGTCGTCGTCGTGGAAGACCACGTGAAGCACCCCAAGTACGGCAAGGTTATGCGCCGCACCAAGAAGTACAAGGCACACGACGAGCAGAACGCCTGCGGCGTCGGCGACCGTGTGCTGCTGATGGAGACCCGGCCGCTGTCGGCCACCAAGCGGTGGCGCGTGGCCGAGATCCTGGAGAAGGCCAAGTAGGAACTTGGGTCCCCCAGGGACCCCCCGGGGGTCAAAGGGGGGCGGGCAGCCCCCCTTCGCGGGGGGTCACCGGGGGTCGTCCCCCGGGGAAGATAGGGAGTTGACGTGATCCAGCAGGAGTCGCGGCTCAAAGTCGCCGACAACACGGGTGCGAAGGAGATCTTGTGTATCCGCGTGCTCGGCGGCAGCGGCCGGCGATACGCGGGCATTGGTGACGTCATCGTGGCGACCGTGAAGGACGCGCTGCCCGGGGCTGGCGTCAAGAAGGGCGACGTCGTCAAGGCAGTCGTGGTGCGTACCCGCAAGGAGCGCCGCCGCGCAGACGGTTCCTACATCCGCTTCGACGAGAACGCTGCCGTCCTGATCAGGGACGGCGGGGATCCGCGCGGTACCCGCATCTTCGGCCCGGTCGGCCGGGAGCTGCGGGAGAAGCGGTTCATGAGGATCATCTCGCTGGCGCCGGAGGTGCTGTGATGAAGATCAAGAAGGGCGACCACGTGATGGTCATGGCCGGCAAGGACAAGGGCGCGACCGGGACCGTCATCGCGGCGTACCCGGCGGAGAACCGGGTCCTTGTGCAGGGCGTGAACATGGTGAAGAAGAACAAGAAGGTGACCAACCAGGGGGTGCGCGGCGCCAAGGAGGGCGGCATCACCACCCAGGAGGCGCCGATCCATGTGAGCAACGTGCAGCTTGTCGACCCGGAGACCAAGCGCCCGATGCGGGTGGGCTACCGGATCGGCGAGGACGGCAAGAAGGTCCGCATCCTGCGTCCGAGCGGGAAGGAAGTCTGATGGCGACCGAGGCGCCGGCCAGGCCCCGGCTCAAGGAGAAGTACCTCACCGAGATCGCCCCGGCACTGCAGGACGAGTTCGGGTACGGCAACGTGATGCAGATCCCGAAGCTGACCAAGATCGTCGTGAACATGGGCGTCGGCGAGGCGGCCCGGGACGCGAAGCTGATCGACGGTGCCGTCAGGGACCTGGCCGCCATCACCGGGCAGAAGCCGGCCGTGGCGCGGGCCAAGAAGTCCATCGCTCAGTTCAAGCTGCGCGAGGGCATGCCGATCGGCGCGCACGTGACGCTGCGCGGCGACCGGATGTGGGAGTTCCTTGACCGCCTGCTGTCGATCGCGCTGCCGCGCATCCGCGACTTCCGCGGCCTGTCCGACCGGCAGTTCGACGGCCGCGGCAACTACACCTTCGGGCTCACCGAGCAGGTCGTGTTCCACGAGATCGACCCTGACAAGGTGGACCGGCAGCGCGGGATGGACATCACCATCGTCACCACGGCAACCAACGACGCCGAGGGCCGCTCGCTGCTGCGGCGTCTTGGCTTCCCGTTCAAGGAGGGCTGACAGATGGCCAAGAAGTCGCTGATCGCCAAGGCCAACCGCAAGCCGAAGTTCGCCGTCCGTGCCTACACGCGGTGTACCCGCTGCGGCCGGCCGCGGGCCGTCTACCGGAAGTTCGGCCTGTGCCGGATCTGCTTCCGCACGATGGCGCACCGGGGCGAGCTGCCCGGCATCACCAAGTCCAGCTGGTAAACCATCAACGCGCCGTAGGTCTCGTGACGAGCGGGAAACCGCGGCGAGGAGGGCCAGAACGGCCATGTCAATGACCGACCCGATCGCAGACATGCTGACCCGTCTGCGCAACGCCAACTCGGCGTACCACGACACCGTGCGTATGCCGTACTCCAAGATCAAGTCGCACATCGCGGAGATCCTCCAGCAGGAGGGCTACATCGCGGGATGGCGCGTCGAGGACGCCCAGGTCGGCAAGGACCTCGTGATCACGCTGAAGTACGGCAACGCCCGGGAGCGCTCGATCGCCGGGATCAAGCGGGTCTCCAAGCCCGGCCTTCGGGTGTACGCGAAGAAGGACAACCTGCCCCGGGTACTCGGCGGGCTCGGCGTCGCGATCATCTCGACGTCAAGCGGCCTGATGACCGACAAGCAGGCCAAGAAGAACGGTGTGGGCGGGGAAGTCCTCGCCTACGTCTGGTAAGGGAGGGGAGCGGAAAATGTCGCGTATCGGACGCCTCCCCATACCTATCCCCAGCGGGGTGGACGTGGCCATCGACGGCCAGGCGGTCAGCGTGAAGGGGCCGAAGGGCGCCCTGAGCCTCACCGTCGCGGAGCCGATCAGCGTGGTCAGGGAAGACGGCGTCATCCGGGTCACCCGGCCCAGCGACGAGGGCAGGGTCCGCGCGCTGCACGGCCTGTCCCGCACGCTGATCTTCAACATGGTGACCGGCGTCACCCAGGGGTACAGCAAGACCCTGGAGATCGTCGGCGTCGGCTACCGTGTGCAGGCCAAGGGGAAGGACCTTGAGTTCTCGCTCGGTTTCAGCCACCCGGTGCTCGTCACGCCCCCGGAAGGGATCACCTTCCGGGTGGAGACGCCGACCAGGTTCGTGGTCGAGGGCATCGACAAGCAACTGGTGGGCGAGACGGCGGCGCGGATCCGCAAGCTCCGCAAGCCCGACCCGTACAAGGCCAAGGGCGTGCGCTACCAGGGTGAAGTGATCCGGCGCAAGGTCGGGAAGGCTGGGAAGTAGTCATGGCTGGAACGCAGGCCAGGAGGTCGTCGCGCGAATACGCCACCGGGCGGGTGGGGTCGCGCACGGCGGCGAAGACCCGCGCGCGCATCAGGCGTCACCTGAGGGTGCGCAAGAAGGTCACCGGCACCGCCGCCCGCCCGCGGATGGTGGTGAACCGGTCCGCGCGGCACATGTTCGTGCAGATCGTCGACGACAGCGTCGGCCATACGCTGGTGTCCGCCTCCACCATGGACGCGACCATCAGGTCCGCGGCCGGGGACAAGACGGCCAAGGCCAAGATGGTGGGCGCGCTTATCGCCGAGCGGGCGAAGAAGGCAGGCATCACCACTGTGGTCTTCGACCGCGGCGGCTATCAGTACCACGGCCGTGTGGCCGCGCTCGCGGACAGCGCGCGGGAAGCCGGGCTGACGCTGTGATGAGGTCATATCCGGGGGAGACGGTCCTCCGGCACGGGGGGCCCCGTCTCCCCGTCCCCCCTGGCCCCCGAACCCCCCGGCTGCCTTCGGCGAGCTTGTGCCGGTGGTTCGAACGCCGGGAAATCGATAGGAAGGAAAGCTAATGCCAGGAGCTCCGCGGCGCGGCGGCGAGCGGCGGGAGCGCCGCGAGGACCGCCGCGGCGGCGCGACCGAGAAGCAGGCGGTATACCTGGAGCGCGTGGTCACGATCAACCGCGTGGCCAAGGTGGTCAAGGGCGGCCGTAGGTTCAGCTTCACCGCGCTTGTCGTGGTGGGCGACGGCAACGGCATGGTCGGTGTCGGCTACGGCAAGGCCAAGGAGGTGCCCGCGGCGATCGCCAAGGGCGTCGAAGAGGCCAAGAAGCACTTCTTCCGGGTTCCCCGGATCGCCACGACCATCCCGCACACCGTACAGGGCGAGGCCGCGGCCGGCGTGGTGCTGCTGAAGCCCGCCAGCCCCGGTACCGGCGTCATCGCCGGCGGACCGGTTCGCGCCGTGCTTGAGTGCGCGGGAATCAGCGACGTGCTGTCCCGCTCGCTCGGCTCGTCCAACCCGATCAACGTGGTCCACGCCACGGTGGCGGCGCTCAAGGCGCTAAGCCGTCCCGAGGAGATCGCGGCCAAGCGCGGCCTGCCGATCGAGGACGTGGCGCCGAGGGCGATGCTGCAGGCGCGCGCCGCCGCGGCCACGGCCAGCGCATAACAGGGGGCACGCGATGTCACAGCTCAAGGTGACCCAGGTCAAGTCGAAGATCGGCGGGAACAGCGCGCAGCGGGACACCCTGCGCTCGCTGGGCCTCCGCCGCATCGGCCAGTCGGTGGTCAAGCCGGATCGCCCGGAGTTCCGCGGCATGATCCATGTCGTCCGCCACCTGGTCCGGGTAGAGGAGGTGGACTGAGCAATGCTGAAGCTGCATGACCTGCGGCCGGCCCCCGGCGCCCACAAGGAGAAGACGCGGGTCGGCCGGGGCGAGGCGTCCAAGGGCAAGACGGCGGGCCGCGGCACCAAGGGGACCAAGGCCCGCTCTCAGGTGCGCAAGGGGTTCGAAGGCGGCCAGATGCCGCTGCACCGCCGGGTGCCGAAGCTCAAGGGCTTCTCCAATGCCCCGTTCAAGACCACCTACCAGGTGGTGAACACCGGGCGGCTCGCCGAGCTGTACCCGGCCGGAGGCGAGGTGACGCCGGAGACCCTCGCCGCCAACGGCGCCGTGCGCCGCGGTGAGCTGGTCAAGGTGCTCGGGAACGGCGACCTGACCGTGGCGCTGCGGGTCAGCGCGCATGCGGTCTCCGAGTCGGCCAGGCAGAAGATCGAGGCTGCGGGCGGAACGGTCACGCTGCTCGGCTAAGTTGAATTAGGCCCGCGTTCGGAGCTGGCTCGTCCAGGTACGTCCTGGCGAGCTAGCTCGCCAGGCGGCCCTGAAGGTAGGATACGGAAGCCGCTGAAACGCAGGTTCCGCCGATGAAGAGGGATCACGCATGCTGACCGCGTTCATCCGGGCGTTCCGGACGCCCGACCTGCGCAAGAAGCTGCTGTTCACACTGGGCATCATCGTCGTGTTCCGGCTGGGCTCGACGCTGCCCGCGCCGGGCATCAACGAGAGCAACGTGTCGACCTGCGCGGGCATCGCCGCGAAGAGCGGCGCCGCGGGCGTCTACCAGATCGTCGACCTGCTCAGCGGCAACGCGCTGAAGTACATGTCGGTGTTCGCGCTCGGCATCATGCCCTACATCACCGCGAGCATCATCCTCCAGCTGCTCACGGTCGTGATCCCGCGGCTTGAGACGCTCAAGAACGAGGGCCAGGCCGGCCAGGCGAAGATCACCCAGTACACCCGGTACCTGACCATCGGCCTGGCGATCCTGCAATCCACCGGCTACGTCGAGCTCGCCCGCAGCGGGACGCTGGTTCCGGGCTGCTCGACGAGCCTCTATCCGATCATCCCCGACGCGTCGGTCTTCCGGATCGCCACGATGGTGATCACGATGGTGGCCGGCACCGCGGTGATCATGTGGATGGGCGAGCTGATCACCGACCGCGGCGTCGGCAACGGCATGTCGATCCTGATCTTCACCCAGGTCATCGCCGTCATCCCCGGTGAGATGCTGACCATCTTCCAGACCCGCGGCGCGTTCACCTCGCTGGTGTCGGTCGTCGTGGTGCTCGTGGTCGTCGCGGGCATCGTGTTCATGGAGCAGGCCCAGCGGCGCGTGCCCGTGCAGTACGCCAAGCGGATGGTCGGCCGCCGGATGTACGGGGGCACGTCCACCTACATCCCGATGAAGGTCAACCAGGCGGGCGTCATCCCGGTCATCTTCGCCTCCAGCCTGCTGTACATCCCGCAGCTGGCGGTGTCGCTGTTCGGCAACAGCAGCCACCCGCAAGGGTGGGTTTCCTGGGTCCAGACCTACCTGGAGATCGGCGCGACCGGCAACCTGTCGTCCCTGTGGTTCTACCTGGCGGCCTTCTTCGTGCTGATCGTCGCGTTCACGTTCTTCTACGTGTCGATCACGTTCAACCCGACCGAGGTCGCCGACAACATGAAGAAGTACGGCGGCTTCGTCCCGGGCATCAGGCCAGGGCGGCCCACCGCCGAGTACCTCGGCTACGTGCTCACCCGGCTTACCGCGCCGGGGTCGCTCTACCTCGGCGTGGTCGCCCTGTTCCCACTGGTCGCGCTCGCCGCGATCGGCGTGGGGAACCAGTTCCCGTTCAGCGGCGTGAGCCTGCTCATCATGGTCGGCGTTGGCCTGGATACGGTCAAGCAGATCGAGAGCCAGCTGCAGCAGCGTAATTATGAGGGTTTCTTGCGATAGTGCGCATCGTCCTTGTCGGGCCCCCCGGAGCGGGCAAAGGGACCCAGGCCCACTTCATCGCATCCCATCTGGCGATCCCGCGCATCTCGACAGGTGACATCTTCCGCTACAACGTCACGCACAACACCGAGCTTGGCGTCAAGGCCAAGGAGTACATGAACCGCGGGGATCTCGTTCCCGACGAGATAACCGTCGCCATGGTGCGCGACCGGCTCGCGGAAGACGACGCGCAGGCCGGCTTCCTGCTTGACGGTTTCCCGCGCAACGTCCCGCAGGCCGAGACGCTGAAGAAGATGCTCGCCGAGTTCGAGACCAGGCTCACCGTGGTCCTCGAGCTCGTGGTCGACGAGGACGAGGTGGTCCGCCGCCTGTCCGGCCGCCGCACCTGCCGCCGCTGCGAGCGCGTGTGGCACGTGCTGTACGACCCGCCCACGGTGTCGGGGGTCTGCGACGACTGCGGCGGCGAGCTCTTCCAGCGCGACGACGACAAGGAAGAGGTCATCCGGCACCGGCTCGAGGTGTACAACAGCCAGACGGCGCCGCTGATCGCCTTCTACGCGGACGAGGGCATCCTCGTGGGCATCGACGCGACCGGCCCGGTGGAAGAGGTCACCACCCGCGCGCTCACGGCTTTGCAGCCGTACGTGCGCTAACGCGTTCCGGACGGCGCCGTTCATGATCCTGTAATTTTTTCGTACCTATTCCGGATTTTCTCTACATGGTGAAAAGTCTTTCGGTTCGCGCGGTCGGCCACGGCGGCCCGTCGGCCATCGGGGCGGTGCTGCTGTGACGCGAGCGGTCCGGGTGGCGGCAGGGGCCGTGTTCGGAACAAGCTGAACGTGTTTTCGTCGCGCCGACGATATCGTGCCACGCCCGTGGCGGCAGGGGCCGCGTTCGGAACAAGCTGAACGGGGCTGGAGTCCCGCTCGCGGCCGGGCCGCCTCCATGCGCCGCCGTGGCTCGCCGCTAGCCGCCGCGATCTCGCTCCTGGATCCCAGGATCTCGCTCCTGGATCCCAGGCGGCGCGGCGGCCGTTGGCTCCCGGGAGGCTGCGGCGGCGGTAGCGTTGTAACGGAGGTGTGGTGGCATGCGGTTGCGGCGTGATCGTGCGATTGAGATCAAGGCCCCGGGGCAGTTCACCCGCATGCGCGAGGCTGGCCTGGTGGTTGCGCATACGCTGCGGGTCCTCGCCGAGGCGGTGCGGCCGGGGATCACCACCGCCGACCTCGACGCGATCGCCGAGCGCGAGATCCGATCGGCGGGCGCGGTCCCGTCCTTCCTCGGCTACCACGGCTATCCGGCCACGATCTGCACGTCGGTGAACGAGGAGATCGTGCACGGCATCCCCGCCAGGGACCGCCGCCTCAACCCGGGCGACGTCATCTCGATCGACTGCGGCGCGATCGTCGACGGCTGGCACGGCGACGCGGCCATCTCGATGGGGGTAGGCGAGATCGACCAGGCGGATCAGGCGCTGCTCGACGCGTGCGAGGCGGCGTTGTGGGCGGGCATCGCCCAGGCCAGGCCCGGGAACCGGATCGGTGACATCTCGCACGCGGTGGAGCGGTCGGCCCGCTCGTCCGGGGAGTACGGGCTGATCCGCGAGTACACCGGGCACGGGATCGGCACGGCGATGCACATGGAGCCCGCGGTCCCGAACTACGGGCCGCCCGGCCACGGTCCGCGGTTGCGCGCGGGCATGGCGCTGGCGATCGAGCCGATGATCACCCGTGGCGGCGAGCGCACCGAGGAACTCGCCGACGGCTGGACGGTGGTCACCGCAGACGGCTCCCGCGCCGCTCACTTCGAGCACACGGTGGCCATCACCCCCGACGGTCCCTGGGTCCTGACCGCGCCGGAGGACGGGCAACCCGAGTTCGCCGGACGGTCCGGGGCGACCGTGCTGGCCCGGGGAGACGGAGCCCCCGATGCCCGGTGATCCCCGGCTGCGCGCCTCGGACGCGGACCGGGAGCGCACGGCGTCACTGCTTCGCGAGCATCACGCCGAGGGCAGGCTGACCGCGGAGGAGTTCAACGAGCGCCTGGACCAGGCGTTCGCGGCGAAGACGATCGGGGAACTCGACTCCCTCCTCGCCGATCTGCCCGGCATCGACCTGTACCGGCTGCCCGCGGCCGGCATCCGGCCGGCGCCGGCCGGCGCGCTGCGGCCCCGCGGCCGCGGCGGGAGGGTGGACCGGCGTGGTCAGGGCGCGGTGACCCCGCGGCGGGTTGCCGCCTGGGTGGCCTGGGCGGCGATCAGCTCGCTGCTGTTCGTCGTGTGGCTGGGGATCGGCCTGGTTTCCGGCGGCGCCGCGTGGTTCCCGTGGTTCCTGCTCGTCGCCGTCCCATGGGGAATGGCCATCGCGCGCAGGCCCCCGCATCACCGGTAGCCGCGGGCCGCCCCGTGCTCATTGCCCCGCCGGCCGGCGGTCGGCTACCCTGTAGCGACGGCGGCTTGCCATCGCCTGACACGAGGCCGGCACCGCGGCTCACCCGGCACCGGGCGCCGCGGGAATAGGAGCAGGGCTGGCGGTGTTATGCTGCCAGTTCGCGCTGCCAGGATCGGTCTAGTAGAATCTGCTGCGGCCCATCGGCTGGCTTTCCGGATGGCTTTGCGCCATGGGGGAGTGCGTCGTGCCCAGCCCGGCGTTCCCGCCGGGGCGGCTGCGAACCAGCACGATACCAACCAAGACTACGCAGGACGAAGCGCGGAGGATATGCCCAAGAAAGACGGCGCCATCGAGATTGAGGGCACGGTGGTGGAGACGTTGCCGAATGCCTTCTTCAGGGTGGAGCTGGACAACGGGCACAAGGTACTCGCCCACATCAGCGGGAAGATGCGGATGCACTACATCCGGATCCTGCCCGACGACCGGGTGGTCGTAGAACTCAGCCCGTATGACCTGAGCCGCGGTCGCATCGTCTACCGGTACAAGTAAGGGCGTCCTGGCGTCAGGGGCGCCAGGAGCTAACCGGCCCGCCAGGGCGGGCCAGAGGAGAGTTTGCCGTGAAGGTCAAGCCGAGCGTCAAGAAGATCTGCAGCAAGTGCAGGATCATCCGCCGCCACGGCCGCGTCATGGTCATCTGCTCCGACCCCCGGCACAAGCAGCGTCAAGGCTGAGCGGGGGCCGAAGGGGGTCGTCCCCGGGCGGGCAGGGCTGGGCATGAAGCCCGGACGCGCGGGCTGGGCGCACAACCGAATACGCTGAACACGCACACAACCGAATACGCGAAGTAGTACGCGTACCGCGAGCGGCGTAGCCGCAGCCCCCGGTTGGAGGCCGGGGCCCGGTCCTGGGCAGGGGCGGGAAGCGGTGCGGAGGACCTCCACCACATGAAGGGGAACTGCCCGCACATGGCACGTCTTTCCGGTGTCGACCTGCCGCGTGACAAGCGGCTTGAGGTCGCGCTGACCTATATCTACGGGATCGGCCGTACCCGGGCCCTGGAGACCCTCGCCGCCACCGGCGTGAGCCCCGACACCCGGGTGCACGATCTCACCGAAGACGACCTGCTGAAGCTGCGCGACTGGATCGACGCCAACTACCAGGTCGAGGGCGACCTCCGCCGCGAGGTCCAGGCGGACATCCGCCGCAAGATCGAGATCGGCTGCTACCAGGGCATCAGGCACCGCAAGGGGCTGCCGGTGCATGGCCAGCGGACGCAGACGAACGCGCGTACCCGCAAGGGCAAGAAGAAGACCGTCGCCGGCAAGAAGAAGGCCGGGAAGAAGTAGTCCCTGCTAGCCCGGACGCCCCGGGCGGGCAGGGGACCGATCACCTCAGGAGTCAGTAAGCAGATGCCGCCAAGGAGCCGCAGCCAGCAAGGCGCGCCTAAGAAGCTGCGCCGCAAGGAGCGGAAGAACGTAGCCCACGGGCACGCCCACATCCGGTCCACATTCAACAACACCATCGTCTCGATCACGGACCCCGCCGGCAACGTGATCTCGTGGGCGTCCTCCGGGCAGGTCGGGTTCAAGGGCTCGCGCAAGTCCACCCCGTATGCCGCGCAGCAGGCCGCGGAGGCCGCGGCGCGCCGTGCCATGGAGCACGGCATGCGCAAGGTCGACGTCTTCGTCAAGGGCCCCGGATCCGGCCGGGAGACCGCGATCAGGTCGCTGCAAGCGACCGGTCTCGAGGTGGGTTCCATCCAGGACGTTACCCCCGTTCCGCACAATGGCTGCCGTCCGCCTAAGCGGCGTCGGGTCTGAGGGAGAGAGGCTGATGGCTCGTTACACAGGGGCGGACTGCAAGCTGTGCCGTCGCGAGAAGGTAAAGCTGTTCCTGAAGGGCGCGAAGTGCGAATCGCCGAAGTGCCCGATCGAGATCCGGCCGTACCCGCCGGGCGAGCACGGCAGGATCCGGCAGAAGGACAGCGAGTACCTCCTGCAGATCCGCGAGAAGCAGAAGGCGCGGCGTATCTACGGCGTGCTGGAGAAGCAGTTCCAGGGCTACTACACCGAGGCGGCCCGCCGGACCGGGCGGACCGGCGAGACCTTGCTCCAGATCCTGGAAAGCCGCCTGGACAACGTGGTGTACCGCGCCGGGTTCGCCAAGAGCCGCGACATGGCCCGCCAGCTTGTCCGGCACGGTCACTTCCTGGTGAACGGCAGGCGCGTCGACATCCCGTCGTACCGGGTGAGCGAGAACGACGTCATCGAGGTCGCGGCCAAGTCCCTTGAGCTGACCCCGATGGTGATCGCCCGCGCCGAGGCCGGCGAGCGCCAGGTGCCCGCCTGGCTTGAGGTGATGCCCGAGCAGATGCGCATTCTCGTACACCAGCTCCCGGCCCGGGCGCAGATCGACACCCAGGTTCAGGAACAGCTGATCGTCGAGTACTACTCGAAGTAAAAACCGGCGGGAGAAAGAAGCCCGCCGCCGTTCGCGGCTTCATATAGCGGTTGCCGCGGAAAGGAAAGTCCCATGCTCATCGCACAGCGTCCGTCGCTCGGTGAGGAACAGATCAGCGACTACCGGTCGAAGTTCACGATCGAGCCGCTGGAGCCCGGTTTCGGCTACACGATCGGCAACTCCCTCCGGCGCACCCTGCTGTCCTCCATCCCGGGGGCGGCGGTCACGTCGATCCGCATCGAAGGCGTGCTGCACGAGTTCACCACGGTCCCGGGGGTGAAGGAAGACGTCACCGACATCATCTTGAACCTCAAGCAGCTCGTCATCTCCTCCGAGCACGACGAGCCCGTGGTGATGTACCTGCGCAAGCAGGGGCCGGGCGCGGTCACCGCGGCCGACATCGCGCCGCCCGCCGGCGTCGAGGTACACAACCCCGAGCTGCACATCGCGACCCTCAACAGCAAGGGCAAGCTGGAGATGGAGCTCACCGTCGAGCGCGGTCGCGGCTACGTCTCCGCCACCCAGAACAAGCAGCCGGGGCAGGAGATCGGCCGGATCCCGATCGACTCCATCTACTCGCCGGTGCTGCGGGTGACCTACAAGGTGGAAGCCACCCGCGTGGAGCAGCGCACCGACTTCGACCGGCTCATCCTGGACGTCGAGACCAAGCCGTGCATGCGTCCGCGTGATGCGGTGGCGAGCGCCGGGAAGACGCTGACCGAGCTGTTCGGCCTGGCCAGGGAGCTCAACGTCGACGCCGAGGGCATCGATATCGGCCCGTCGCCGACAGACGCCGCGCTCGCGGCCGACCTGGCGCTGCCGATCGAGGACCTGAACCTCACCGTCCGGTCCTACAACTGCCTCAAGCGCGAGGGCATCCACACCGTGGGCGAGCTTGTCGCGCGCAGCGAGCAGGACCTGCTGGACATCCGGAACTTCGGTGCCAAGTCCATCGAGGAAGTAAAGCAGAAGCTGGTCGACATGGGCCTGTCGCTCAAGGACTCCCCGCCCGGGTTCGACCCGAGCAGTGCCGTGGACAGCTTCCCCGGCGACGAAGACGAGAGCTACGTCGAGACCGAGCAGTACTAGCCCGGGGGAGGACCCCCGGAACCCCGGCTGCGGGCCCGATCCTTGCGGATCTTATCGGGCCCCGGCCGGGCTCGGAGTTTCGTAAGGCGGAATAGAGAAAGGGGCATGATGCCCACGCCTACCAAGGGTGCCCGGATGGGCGGCAGCCCGGCTCACCAGAAGCACATGCTGGCGAACCTGGCCGCCGCGCTGTTCGAGCACGGGAAGATCACCACGACCGAGGCACGGGCGCGCAGGCTGCGTCCCTACGCGGAGAAGCTGATCACCTTCGCCAAGCGCGGTGACCTGCATGCCCGCCGTCAGGTGCTGACCGTGGTCCCTGACAAGGGCATCGTCCACTCCCTGTTCACCGAGATCGGCCCCAGCTTCGCGGACAGGCCCGGCGGCTACACCCGCATCACCAAGCTGGGTCCCCGCAAGGGTGACGCCGCGCCGATGGCGGTCATCGAGCTGGTCCGGGAAGAGGTCACAGCGGTCAGGCCGCGCCGCCGCACGCGGCGGCAGGCTCCCCAGGCCGCGCCCGCCCCGGTGCCGGCGACGGCCGGGGCGCCGGCCAGCGCCGAGGCGGAAGCCTCTCAGACCGCTGTAGCCGGGGAGACCGAGGCCGCCGAAGCCACGGCGCCGGAAGCGGAAGCCGGGCAGGCTCCCGAAACGGCGGAAGCCGCCGCACCGGAAGCCGCCGCACCGGAAACGGCGGCGGAGGAGGCTCCTGAGACGGCTGAGGCTGCGGCACCGGGGTCTGCGGCACCGGAGGCGGCCGGGGCCAGCGAGGCCGGCGCTCCCGCCGAGGCGGCCGGGGCCGGCGCGCCCGCTGACGGCACCACCGACCCGGAAGCCCCCGCCTAAAACCCTCTTCGCGACATGCCGATTGCGCAATCGGCATGCTCTAGTGTGGTCGATTGCGCAATCGGCATGTACGTTTCGGCGGGCGCTTGGGCGGCCGGCGTCGGCCGGGGGTGGCTGGATGAGAGAATCCGCGTCCGGGGCCTCGCTCCCGCCTGAGCCGGCCGATGGCGGCCCGGTCGTGGCACCCGCGGGTTCGCCCCCCGCCGAGCCGGCCGATGGCGGGGAGACAGCCCGGTACGTTCGGATAAGGATTGACCTTTCCTACGACGGGACGCAGTTCTCCGGCTGGGCGGCGCAGCCAGGCCGCCGGACGGTGGAGGGCGTGCTCGCGGAGACGCTGGGGCGGGTGCTCCGGCTCGGCGAGGCACCGCGGCTGACCGTGGCCGGCCGCACCGACGCCGGGGTGCACGCGCGCGGACAGGTCGCGCACGCGGACCTGCCGGATGGCGCCTGGGCGGCCGGGGCCAACGCGGTGTCCCGGCGGCTCGCGCGGGCGCTGCCGGCCGATATCCGCGTGCGCCGGATAGGGCCCGCGCCCCCGGGATTCGACGCCCGGTTCTCCGCGCTGTGGCGGCGCTACTCGTACCGGATCTGTGACGATCTCACGGTCGCTGACCCGCTCCGCAGGCACGATACCCTCTGGTATCCGCGCGGCCTCGACCTCGCCGCCATGAACGCCGCCGCGGCCGGGCTGCTCGGTGAGCACGACTTCGCGGCTTTCTGCCGCCGCCGGGAGGGCGCGACGACAGTGCGCGCGCTGCGCCGCCTTGACTGGCAGCGGGACACGGCGGGTGTCGCGGTCGCCTGCGTGGTCGCCGACGCGTTCTGCCACAACATGGTGCGCGCCCTGGTCGGCGCGCTGCTGCCGGTCGGCGAGGGCAGCCGTCCGGCCTCCTGGCCGTCCGCCGTCCTCGCGGCGGCGGTCCGCGACCCCGCCGTCCGGGTGGTGCCGCCGCACGGGCTGTGCCTTGAGGAAGTGCGCTATCCCGAGCCGGGCCAACTGGCCGGGCGTGCCGCGCTCACCCGGCGGGTGCGCGCGCCGGGCGGTTCGTGACGGCAGGGGAGCCCGGGCGTTCTTCGCGGCTCGCCGGCGTTCTTCGCGGCCTCGCCGCCGGCAACCTGGACCTGGGCCGCCCGGGTGGGGCCGGCGTGTCCCCCGCCGGCCCCCGGCGGGCCGACGCCCCGGCCGACTGACGTGCCGAGCTGGCCGGCCGCCGCGAGCCGAAGTTCGCCACCCATGACCGGGACATTGACGTTACCCACCCCGGCCGCGAGGGTGCCGCGGGGGAGCCCTGGAATACCCTCATCGGGCACCAAACCCCGGTCAGCGACTAGGCGGCGGCTCCGGGGGTCGCCGGCTTCCCGTTGACCATGCGCTGGCTGAGGCTGATGTTCGCGGTGCCGGTGACCAGGTCGTTCTCGAATTGTTCGAGCTGCTGGTTCTCCGCCTGCGTCTTGGGCGCGTTCGTGCTCGTGAACTCGGCCCAGGTCAGGATCAGGTAATGGCCCTTGAACTCGGCTTCGACGACCCCGGTTCCCTTGCCGAGCTTGCTGGTGAGGCCTTTGGAGGTGCTGAGCGGCATGACGAAGTCGTTCGCGCCGACGACCTTCCCGGCGTAGTGCGCCTCGTTGGTGGTGCCCAGGTTGACCACGCCGATCGTGCCCATGATCTTGTTGTCACCGGACACGTAGCTGGCGCGCAGCACCTGCGTGCACTTGCCGTTTTGCAGCGCGTTGACGAGGTCCTGGCCGACCACGGCGTTCGCGCACGTCTTGTCCAGGCGCGTGGCGACTCGCGTGAAGGAGGCGTGGTCGGTCTCGTTCACGAACTGCGGCGGGAAGAGCTCGTCAAGCGTCAGCGGCTCGGGGTCGTCGGTGCGCAGCGTGATGTGGCAGTACGGCCCGAACTGCTTCACGCAGTTGGCGGTGCCCGGCGAGGCCGAGCCGGCGGTCGGCAGCGGCCCCGCTGCCGCCGACGTGTCGGCGGATGGCTTTGGCCGGAGAAGGAAGACGTAGACGGCCGCGGCGAGCACCGCGACCCCGGCGATCCCCAGGGCGGCGAGCAGCAGCGGGCGCTTGCGGCCGCTGCCGGCCGCCTTGCCCCTGGCGCTCTTGCGGGCCTTGCCCTTGGCGTTCTTGCCGGCGTTGCCCTTGGCGCCCCGCGCGCTGGCGGGCCGGGGAGCCGTGCCGTCGCCGGCGGGCCGCGGAGCCGGGCCCGGGCCCGCGTCACCGTAGCGGTCCGGGTAGGGATCGCCGTCGTCCGCGCGCCCGTCGTGCTCGGGGTAGGGGCCGTCGTGCTCGGGGTAGGGGCTGCCGTGCTCGGGGTAGGGGCCGTGCTCGGGGTAGGGGCCGTACTCGTCGTCGTACCGCTCCTGCTGGCCGGTGCGCACGAGCCCCGGCGGAATGGCCGCGCGCGGCCCGGTGCCGTACGCGTCGATGACGCGCGCGTCCATGGCGTACGTGCCGGTGTCCGCGAAGCCGGGTCCGGACGCCGGTCCCGGCTGGCCGCCGTACCAGTCGCTGCCGGCGTAGCGCCCAGGGACATCCGCGCGGCCAGCGAGCCTGCTGCCCTGGACGGGGCTGCCCTGGACGGGGTAGCCGCCGGAATGACCGGATCCGGCGGTCAGCGCGGGATACCCGCCCGACCCCGTCCGGGGCCCGGCAGGCTGAGCCGGGTAGTCGCCGGATCCGGCGTACCCGCCCGCGGGATAGCCGCCCGCGGGATAGCCGAAGGCCGGCTGGCCGTTGCCGCCACCGCCGTACCCCTGGGGCGGGTGGCCGTACCCGTCTGAGTAGCCCGTGCTTTGCGGGTAGCCCCCGCTTGCGCCTCCCGGGTAGCCGTACGGGTCAGCGTGCCCGTACCCGGCCACCTCGCCGCCGCCGTAGCCGTCATCGCCGCGGTAGCCGCTGCCGTCACCGCCGTAGCGGGCACGCTGCCCGTACCCGGGGGGCTGCCCGTACCCCCCGGACGGTCCGTACCCGTCGCCCTGGCCGTACGCCTCGTACTCGTCGTATCCGGCGTAGGGGTTGCCCTGCGGGTAGCCGCGATAGCCGTCGTCGGCGGCGTATTCTCCGTGCTGGCCGTCATAACCCCGCGGACCTTCACCATAACCCTGTGAACCATCGTCCCACGGCCTCGCAGCACCCGGCCCGGCGGACGACGACTGCCAGGGCGGTTGGCGCCGTGAGTCCGCTCGGGTGCGGGAGGCGTCCTCACCCCGGTATCCCATGGCAACGAGGGTAGCGTTTATATCACCTCGGCAACGGTGGTCGTAGAACTTTCGACTCCCCTGTGGCGATTCGACGCCAGACGGCGGCCTGCGCGATGCCCGCCGCCGCGAAGCCGCGGTAGGCTGTGCCGATCCCGCGGCGGCGGGCCCGCGCTTTGGCACTGGGCGCGGATTCGGAGTATGCTGCATTGGCGCCATCCGCGATGAGCGGCGCCCAGCGCGCCGTGTGACTCACGGGTGGGGATGGAGCGACGGACTCCGTCGGCGGAAAAGTCACCAGCAGGGCTTCCCGCTGGTGTGGCCCGGCGGCTTCGGCGGGTCTCCTAGATCACGAACCACATGCGAAGGCTTAACGACTGTGCGCACTTTCAGCCCGAAAGACAGTGACATCACGCGTCAGTGGCACGTCATCGACGCGACTGACGTTGTGCTCGGCCGCCTGGCCAGCCATGTGGCGATGCTGCTCCGGGGTAAGCACAAGCCCATTTTCGCCCCGCACGTCGACACCGGTGACTTCGTCATCGTGATCAACGCGGACAAGGTTTCCCTCAGCGGCTCGAAGTTGCAGCAGAAGCACGCCTACCGCCACTCCGGCTACCCGGGCGGACTGCGCTCGGTGAGCTACGCGGACCTGATGGCCAAGCACCCGGAGCGGGTGGTCGAGAAGGCGGTCAGGGGGATGCTGCCGAAGAACTCGCTCGGCCGCAAGACGCTGAGCAAGCTCAAGGTCTACGCGGGCCCGACCCACCCGCACCAGGCACAGCAGCCGAAGCCGTACGAGATCTCGCAGATTACCCAGTAGTGCCGCAAGGAAGCGTGAGGGAAGAGACCGTGGCCGAGCCCACTGGCGTAGAGACACAAGCAGACGACGCGGCTTACTTCGACGAGGAGTACGCCGGCGAGGGATACGACGCGGAAGTTCCGTCGGAGTACACCACCGAGTCCACGGAGGCGGCGCCCCGGGCCGCGCGCCGGCCGGTGGTGACCGGCCACGCCTCGGGCACGGGCCGCCGCAAGGAGGCCATCGCCCGCGTCCGGATCGTCCCGGGCACCGGCCAGTGGACGATCAACGGCCGGTCGCTTGACGCGTATTTCCCGAACAAGGTGCATCAGCAGATCGTCAGCGAGCCGTTCGTGACGCTGGGCGCCGAGGGCAATTTCGACGTGATCGCGCGTATCACCGGCGGCGGCGTGACCGGCCAGGCCGGGGCGCTGCGGCTCGGCCTGGCGCGGGCCCTGACGCTTGTCGACCCGGAAAACCGCCCGCCGCTGAAGAAGGCCGGCTTCCTCACCCGGGACGCGCGGGTGAAGGAGCGGAAGAAGTACGGCCTCAAGAAGGCGCGCAAGGCGCCACAGTACTCCAAGCGTTAATCGCGCCGACTGGTACCCTGACCCGACATGGGCCGGATGTTTGGTACGGACGGTGTCCGGGGCATTGCAGGGCGTGACCTGACCGCGCGGCTCGCGCTGGACCTGGCCGTGGCGGCGGTGCCGGTGCTGGCGCCCGCCGCAACGCGGCCGGCGCGCCCGGTGGCGGTGATCGGCCGGGATTCCCGGGCCTCCGGCGACTTCCTCGAGGCCGCGGTCGTCGCCGGGCTGGCCAGCAGCGGCGTTGACGTGCTCAGGCTCGGGGTCATCCCCACTCCCGGCGTCGCCTACCTCACCGGGGCGCTTGACGCCGACTTCGGCGTGGTCCTTTCCGCGAGCCACAACCCGGCGCCGGACAACGGGATCAAGTTCTTCGGCCGCGGCGGGGTCAAGCTCCCGGACGAGGTGGAGGACGAGATCGAGGCGCGGCTGCGAGCCGGCGCCGGGGGCGCGCCGGACAGCGAGCCGTCCTTCGGCCGGGTCACCGACGCGTACTCCAAGCACGAACTCTACCTCGACCACCTGCTCGCCACGCTTCCGGCGCTGCCGGACGGGCGCGCCCCGCTGCACGGGCTGCGGGTCGTGGTGGACTGCGCCCACGGCGCCGCCTACAGCATCGGGCCGCGGGCGCTGCGCCGGGCCGGCGCGGAGGTCGTCGCGATCGGCGCCGCCCCGGACGGGCTGAACATCAACGCGGGCGTCGGATCCACGCACCTGGAGACGCTGGCGGCGGCGGTCGTCGAGCACGGCGCGGACGCGGGCCTGGCCTTTGACGGCGACGCCGACCGGTGCCTCGCGGTGGACGCGGACGGCAGCCCCCTCGACGGCGACCAGATCCTCACCGTGCTCGCCTCGCAGCTCAAGCAGGCCGGGCAGCTCACGGGCAACGCCGTGGTGGTGACGGTGATGTCCAACCTCGGCTTCCACGACGCGATGCGCGAGGCGGGCATCACGGTGATCCAGACCCCCGTCGGCGACAAGCACGTCTACGCGGCCATGCAGGACGGCGGCTACGTGCTCGGCGGCGAACAGTCCGGGCACATCATCCAGATGGATCACGCGACCACCGGCGACGGCGTGCTGACCGGCCTGCACCTGCTGGCGGCGGTGAACCGCAGCGGCATCCCGGTGTCCGCCGCCGCCAAGATGATGACGAGGTACCCGCAGGTCCTGGTCAACGTGCACGGCGACAAGCACCGGGCGATGGCCGACCCGGCGCTGGACGCCGCGGTCAAGGCCGCCCAGGGCAGGCTCGGCGACGCCGGGCGCGTCCTGCTGCGGCCCAGCGGCACCGAGCCGGCGATCAGGGTGATGGTCGAGGCGCGGGAAAACGGGCTGGCGGAGGACATCGCGGGCCAGCTCGCGGAGGCGGTCCGCCGCGCGATGCGATGATCGTCGGCGTCGGCATCGACGTTGTCGAGATCGCCCGGTTCGAGCAGGCGCTTAACCGTACGCGGCGCCTTGCCGAGCGGCTGTTCACCGAAGGAGAACAGGGCCTGCCCGCGCGGTCGCTGGCCGCGCGTTTCGCCGCCAAGGAGGCACTGGCCAAGGCCCTCGGAGCGCCGCGCGGGCTGCTGTGGACCGATGCCGAGATCGTCACCGGGCCGCTCGGCAGGCCCGAGCTCAAGGTCTACCGCACGGTGGCCGAGGCAGCGGCGCGGCTGGGGGTACGGCGCTGGCACGTGTCGCTCAGCCACGACGGGGGCATCGCCACCGCCGTCGTCCTCGCCGAGGACGAGGGGGGCAGCGCGGGCCTCGGCTGGGTGTAAGAGCGGCGCGGCTTCCGACTGCGCCGCCGCTGACCGGGCAGACTATCCAACGTGCGAGACGCTTACCAGGTAGGCAAGATCCGGGCGGCGGAGGCCGCCCTCATGGCGCTGGTCCCCGACGGCACGCTCATGCAGCGGGCGGCGGCGGGGCTGGCCTCGGTCTGCGCGGCCGTGCTCCGCGCGGGCCCGGGCGGGGTCTACGGATCCCGGGTCGTCGTGCTGGCGGGCACCGGGGACAACGGCGGGGACGCGCTGTACGCGGCGGCGGCGCTCGCCCGCCGGGGCGCCGCGGTGACGGCGATCCAGGCGGGGCCGCGCATCCACGCCGGGGGCGCCGGAGCCCTGCGGGCCGCGGGCGGCAGGATCATCCCGGTGATACCGCCCCGCGCTCCGGATGACACCCGGCCCGACGCCGGCGGCCGGTACGACGCCGGGCACGGCGTGCGGCAAGCGATCGGGCGTGCCGACCTGATCGTCGACGGGATGCTCGGCATCGGCGGCAAGGGCGGGCTCCGCGAACCGTACGCCACGCTGGCGCAGCTCGCGGCGAACTCCGGCGGCACCACGGTCGCGGTTGACCTGCCGAGCGGCATCGACGCGGATACCGGCGCCGTCGAAGGGCCCGCGGTGCGCGCCGACGTGACGGTGACGTTCGGGGCGGTCAAGCCGGGGCTGCTGATCGACCCGGGAGCGCTCCACGCGGGGGTGGTCGAGCTCGTCGACATCGGCCTCCGGCCGCACTTGCAGGGTCCTCCCGACGCCTCCGCCCCGCAGCGCGAGGACATCCGCGCCATGGTCCCGCAGCCGGGCACGGAGTCGAACAAGTACCGGCGGGGTGTCCTCGGCCTGCTCACGGGCAGCGACCGGTTCGCCGGCGCCGCCCTGCTGGCGGCCGGGGGAGCGGTCCGCGGCGGAGCGGGCATGGTCAGGCTCGTCACCGCGCCGACGGCGGCCGCGGCCGTGCGCCCCGCATGGCCCGAAGTGGTGATAACGGAACTCCCGGGAGACAGCCCCTCCCGTTCGGAAGAAGACATCGAAATTTCTCCCCGGGCCGGAACGCTGCGCTTCCCCGAGGACGTGGGACGGGTGCAGGCATGGGCCGCGGGACCCGGGATGGGGACGACCGACGTGGCGGCGGCCCGGCTGCGGGCCGTGCTGGACACCAGCCTGCCGGTGCTGGTGGACGCGGACGGGCTGTCGCTCCTGGCGCGGCACGAGGGCCTGCTGCCCCGTCCCGCCCCGACGCTGCTCACCCCGCACGCGGGCGAGCTCGGGCGGCTGCTCGGCGCCGACCCCGCCGACGTCGAGGCGCGCCGCCTCGAATACGCCCGGAGAGCCGCCACGGAATTCGGCGCCTGCGTGCTGCTCAAGGGGTCCACCACCGTGATCGCGCCGCCAGACGGCCTGGACCCGGTGCTCGTCAACACCACGGGCACGCCGTGGCTCGCGACCGCGGGCACTGGCGACGTGCTCTCGGGGCTGGCCGGCGCGCTGCTCGCACAGGGGCTGCTGCCGCCCCAGGCGGCGATCGCGGCGGCGTACCTGCACGGGCTCGCGGCCAGGCTCGCCGCGGCGGACCTGGCAGGCGCAGGCGCCATCCCGGCCCCGGCGGGCGGCACCGTGGCGGGCGGGGAGCTGACGGGCGGGGGCGCGGGCGGCGGGGCGCCCATCGGTGCTTCCGATGTGATCAGGGCGCTCCCGATGGCTTTCCGTGCGCTGTACTAGCGGCCTTACCCCTTACCATTGATGATCATGGATAGCCACGCGCAGGCCCGCGTCGACCTCGGCGCGATCACCGGCAACGTCGCGGCACTGCGCGAGCATGTGGCCCCCAGCGCCGTCATGGCGGTGGTGAAGGCGAACGGCTACGGGCACGGGGCGGTGGCGGCGGCCCGCGCGGCGCTTCGCGGCGGGGCGGGCTGGCTGGGCGTGGTGCATGTGGCCGAGGCGCTCCAGCTGCGCGCCGCCGGCCTCGACAGCCCCGTGCTCTGCCTCATGGCGATCCCCGAGCACGCGCACGGCGACGCGATCAGGGCCGGAGTGGACCTCAGCGCGGGCTCGCGGGATATGGTGCGGTGCCTGGCCGGCGCCGCGGCGCGGGTCGGCCGCCCGGCCCGGGTGCACCTGAAGGCCGACACCGGGCTGAGCAGGGGCGGCGCGACCCCCGCCGACTGGCCGTCGGTGGTCGACGCCGCGCTTGAGGCGCAGGCCGCGGGCCTGATCAGCGTCGTGGGGCTGTGGTCGCACTTCGCCTCCGCCGACGAGCCGGGGAACCCGTCGGTGGGGATGCAGCTCGCGGCGTTCGGCGAGGCGGTGACGCTGGCGGAGAAGGCGGGGGCCGCCCCCGAGGTACGGCACATCGCGAACACGGCCGCCGCGATCGAGGTGCCCCAGGCGCGCTATGACCTCGTGCGGATCGGGGGCGGGATCTTCGGCCTGTCCACGCTGCCCGGCGGCGCGCCGCCGTGGCTGCGGCCCGCGATGACGCTGCGCGCCCGGCTCGCGATGGTCAAGCGGGTGCCGGCCGGGACCGGCGTGTCATACGGCCACCGGTACGTCACCTCCAGGGAGACGACCCTCGGGCTCGTGCCGCTGGGCTACGCCGACGGCGTGCCGCGGTCCGCCAGGGGCCTGCCGCTGGTGTTCGCCCGCGGCCGGCGGTGGCCGATCGCGGGGACGGTGTGCATGGACCAGTTCGTGGTCGACTTCGGTGACGAGCCGGTCGCCGTGGGGGATGAGGTGGTGCTGTTCGGGCCCGGGGACGGCGGAGAGCCGACCGCCCAGGAGTGGGGCGACGCGCTTGGCACCATCTCCTACGAGATCGCCACCGGAATCGGCGCCCGCGTGCCAAGGTCGTACACATGAACGAAGCGGTGTACTGGCACGAAGAGGTCACCGTCGCGACGGCGGCGCAGATGCGGGCGCTCGGGCGGCGGCTCGCGTCGCTGCTGCGGGCGGGAGACCTGGTGATACTGAGCGGATCGCTGGGCGCGGGCAAGACCACGCTCACGCAGGGCATCGGAGAAGGGCTCGGGGTGCGCGGGCCGGTGACGTCACCCACCTTCGTCATCGCGCGGGTGCACCCGCCGCTGAAACCGGCGGCGGGCCTGACCGCCGCCGGGCCGGCCCTGGTGCACGCCGACGCGTACCGGCTGGGCAGCGTGCTCGAGATGGACGACCTGGACCTGGATGCTGACACCGAGACGTCGGTGACGGTCGTGGAGTGGGGGGAGGGGCTGGCCGAGGGCCTGGCCGCGGACCGCCTGGAGATCACGATCGCCCCCGCGGCGGACGGCGTGTCGCTTGAGGGCGACTCGCCGCGGGCGGTGACGATCACCGGTATCGGCGAACGCTGGCGCGGCATCCAGTTGCCACCCGCGGATCTCGCCGATCGTCTATAGTTCGGCCTGTACCGTTCCGGTTTGCACCTTCTCCTGGTCTCTAGGTCGCGGACGTCGATTCCGCACCGTCCAACCCCGCCGGAGGCACGCCGTGACTCAGCATGGGCCATTCCCCGGGCGGCCGCGTGGCCGCCGGGCACGTCCTGGCAACGACATGCCTGAGTGGGCAGGGTATGACGCCGTTCCGCAAGACCAGCGAGAATTCCCCGGCCTGACGCCGGTCCGCGGCCGCGAGGCCCGCGCGCGCGACGGCCGGGTGCAGGACAGCCGGGCTCCCGACGGCTACCCGCCGGCCGGCCCCGGCTACCCGCCAGGCGGCCCCCGCCAGCCTGGCCAGGGACAGCCT
>Ga0070737_10001809_pt1 | contig 28456 bp, 37 predicted proteins | sample Coa_R1_10_FD_66438 | JGI IMG/M metagenome (GOLD analysis project Ga0070737, IMG submission 66438) | Surface soil microbial communities from Centralia Pennsylvania, which are recovering from an underground coalmine fire - Coalmine... | ecosystem: Environmental > Terrestrial > Soil > Unclassified... | reverse complement strand
GACGGCATCCGAGGCGCGCTCGAGGGGCTCTCTGGCGCTTTCGACTTCGTCCGGACGCACGCCAAGGAGGTCTCGGACGGCCTGCTCGGGATCGCCGCGGCGAGCGCGGTCCTGGCGGCCGCCCAGATGCCGCGCATCTTCGAGCAGATCGCCGGCTCCGCAACGGCTGCCTTCGCCGCGTTCGCCGCCGGCGGCCCTCCTGCCTGGGTCGCTGCCGGCATCGCGGTGGCTGTGGGCGCGCTCGTCATGTTCAAGGACACGATGGTCGACGTCGGCGGCCAGCAGGCGACGCTCGGCTCGATCGTCCAGGCGACCTGGGAGGAGATCCAGTCAGTCTTCGAGCAGGTCACCGCGGCCGTCGTGCCTTATGTCCAGGCGATGGCCGAGTCAATAGGCGGGTTCTTCGGCAAGAATCTCCCGGACTTCGTCTCACTGGGGAAAGAGCTGCTCGCGACCTGGCTCGATGCCGTCCTCAATGACGTGAACTTGGTCATCTCGGCTTTCTCGGGACTGGGCGCGTTCCTGTCGACCTTCTGGCAGACTCACGACGTCGGCCACGCGTTCGCAGCCGCGACGCAGGCGTTCAGCGAGTCGATGTCGACCGGCTTCGTCGAGAAGGTGACGTCTGGCATGGATGCCGCCGGCAAGGAGATCATGGCGCGCGCGGCGCAGATAACGCAGCAGCTCCAGGAGCAGGCGAAGCAGGCCAAGGCCGCGATGTCGTCCGGCGGGTCGTTCGGCGCGATTGCCGATCAGGACGGACAGGCGGCGGACAAGGCCGCGGACAAGATCCAGAAGTACCTCGACAAACTCAAGGACTCGATGACCGTCCTGCAGCTCGAGGCGCAGGGGCACAAGGACCGGATCCCGCTTCTCCAGGCGGAGCAGCAGCTCGAGCAGCAGACCGGCGAGAGCGTCGATGCCCTCACCAAAAAATACCCCGGGCTCATCCAATCACTGAAGGACCTGATCGCGCAGCAAGAGAAGCTGAAGGCGACGATCAAGGTCAACGACGAAATAAACCGCCTTCAGAGAGAGATTGATCTCGAGAAGCAGAAGCAGACGCTCATAAGGCAGGGGCGAGAGGACGAGATCCCGGGCCTTCAGACGATATCGAAGCTGCAGAGCGATGGGATAAACCTCACGGCTGCGCAGAAGGAGAAAATCCTCGACCTGACCGCGGTGCTTGCGGCGCAGACGAAGCAGACGAATGACCTGAAGACCGCGGAGGAGAACCTCAAGAAGCAGCGCGACGCGACGGACAAGTACCTGAAGCAGCTCGACGAGGAGAACCAGAAGAAGCAAGAGCAGCTGACGCTAACGAAGTCGCAGCTCGAGGTTCAACAGGCCCTGGACAAGGCGCGGCGAGAGAACCCGAACCTGACGGATGAGCAGGCTGGCGCCATCATAAGCAAAGTCGGGCAGGGGCAGCAGCTAGATCAGCTCAGCCGATCGAAGAGCTATCTCGACAACCTCCAGGCGCAGACGCGCCAGCTCGAGCAGCAAGCGCAGATCGGCCAGCTGATCGCCCAGGGCGACAAGCAAGGAGCGGACCTGGCGAAGATGCGCTTCGACTACTTGAAGGAGATCAATAAGGGACTGAGCGACCAGGACCCGCTATACCGCGACCAGCTCCTCCCGGACGAGGAGCAAATGCTGGAATATTACAGCCAGCAACAGTCCGCGGCGCAGCAGCAGCTTGACGATCAGAAGAAGGCGCAAGATGTCATAAACGGGCTGAAGGACAAGACCTCGGAGTGGGCGGGAAAGCAGCAGGAGCTGAACGATCTGTTCCAGAAGGGGCTTCTCACCGTCGAGCAGTACAGGCAGGCGTGGCTGCAGGCGGACCCGGCCATGCAGCAGGTCAAGCAGACCGCGGACCAGATCGCCGGCGCCTTCACGAACGCATTCGACAAGGTAATCCAGAAGGGCGGCAACTTTAAGGACGCCATGAAGGGGCTGGCGAAAGACGTGCTGGGCATCTTTGAGAAGAACCTGATCGAAAAACCGCTGCAGCAGGGAATATCCAGCTTGCTGCAGATGCCGTTCAAGTACCTGCTCGGCCCGCGGATCCCGCAAGGCGCTGGGCAGGGCTACGGCGGCGGCTTCGGGCAGCCGTCGGGGTGGCCGTTCTCGGGCGGTGGTCAAGGAGGCGGCCAGAGGGGCTTCCTGGGCCCGCTGTCCGTTCCGGCTGCAGGCCGCCCTGGCGGCGCAGGATTCCAGCCGATCGGAAACACGAACCCGATGAACCTGGGCGGCCCGGTCACATCGACCGGCAATGTCACATACTCAGGAACGTCTTACTTTAACGGCCCGATCGATCTCGCTGGCACGCTTAAGGGCCCGATGTTTGTCGACGGCGACCTGATGATCGAGAAGGACGCCTACTTCAACGGCAACGCGGAATACTTCGGCAACATCACATACAGCGGCCCGGTGAACTTCACCGGCGGCGTGAACGGTCTCTGCTGCGGCAGCGGCGCCAGCCCTCAGAGCTTCCCGAGTATGCCGGCGGGCGTTCCACCGGCCGGCTACCCCGGACCCAGTGGCGGCCTGCCCACCGGCGGCGGTGGCTTCGGGCCGCCACTGGCCGGGGAAATTTTCAACGGCATCAGTTACGGCATGCCCTGGACTGACTTCAACGGGCAGGATCTCTTCGGCGGCGTCGGCCCGTCGACGCCCGGGCTCACGAGCTGGGCCGGCAGCGCGCCAACTCTTCCGAGCCTGCAAGGGGCCGCCCTGGGCGGCGGCTATCCCTACGATCTAAGCCAGTTCAGTGCCGGAGGACCCGGCGGCGGCAGCCAATCGCAGCCGATTCCCGTCTACGGCATGCCCGGCGTCTTCGTCAAGGATGTCCTCGGACCCAACTCGGCGATACCGTATCAGACCTACAGCTTCGGCGGATATGCGCCGCCTCCCGGCTTCGGCCAGGGAATGCCGGTCTTTCCGCCGATGATCGGCTCGCCATATCTGCCGGAATCGCCTCCGCCGGCGGAGTGGCAGCCGTTCAATTCGTACACGCCATTCAGCACGCCGAACTCTGCGCCGCCTGCTGGTAGCGGCTGGAACGGCGTCACCTATTACGGCGACAATTCGCTGCCGGCGACGCCCTTCGGACAGGGCGGCAGCGTGCCCGTCTCGCTTCCCTGGTCTCCGGCTGACGGCTCGGACTATGCATCGCAGATCAATTACGGTACGCCGTACGGCGGGTGGATGAACCAGCGCTCCGGAGGCGACTATTACGCTGGATTCCCAGGACCGGCCGACGGGTCATATCCCGGCTTCGCCTCTGGCGGGCGGCCCACGCCCGGGCAGATTGCGCTCGTCGGCGAGAAAGGTCCCGAGCTCTTCGTTCCGGACAGCGCCGGCACCGTGCTGCCAAACAGCGCGATCGGCGGCGGCGACGTGCACGTCAGTATCACCAACAACGTCTCGAGCGCGAACGTGAGCGGTCAGGTAATGCAGACGCCGCAAGGAAGGCAGATCGCCTTCATCATCGACGAGATCATGGCGGGCCAGATTACCGCCGGCGGCAAGACCACCAAGGCGATCGCGAGCAAGTTCGCGCTGAGATCTGGAGCGGGGGTAAGGTTCTGATGGCAGGAATCAGCTGGCCAGGTGACATCCCGCAGCGACCGATGCCCGGATACACGAACACGCTGCAGACTTCGATGATCGAGTCGCAAGTCGGCGCCGGACCTGCGAAAGTCAGACCACGCTTCATCTACAACTCGCAGTGGTCGATCTACACCAACTGCAAGATGTACCTTACCGCCGCACAACGCGCGTCGTTCCTCAACTTCTGGCAGAATACTCTTCAGAACGGCTTCCTGTCGTTCGACGTCGCCGATCCAGACACGGGCAATAACGTCACCGCGCGCATGCGGGCGATGCCGCAACTCTCGCCGGTGTCGACGACGTACTGGCTGCTCACCTACACGCTGGAGATTCTGCCCTAAGTGCGCACGCTGACCGCTATAGCCCAGAAGGCCGTTCATGCAAGGGAGACATCAGACGTCGTCCTCCTTCTGCTCGAGCTTTCTCACGTGCAGTTCGCGCAGACGCATTATCTCGTCCAGAACAGCACGGACGTCACGATCAGCGGGCAGACGTACAAGGCGACTCGGATGTCGATCACGCTTCCTTACGACGCGGACGATCAGCTCCGACAGCTGCAGGTGTCGATCGACAATGCAGACCAGACGCTCACCGAAGACATTCTGAACGCGCAAATTACTCCTCCGCAGGCTGTGATCTATGTCGCTGTCTCGAACAATATCAACGATCCCGAGATAACTGCCGGCCCAATGACGTTTGACGTCCAGCAAGTCGTCGGGACGGACTCGGACCTCGGGCTCGTGCTGCTCGGACCGCCGGTCTTGAACGAGCCGCTGCTCGGCTGGAGCTACACTCCCGACCTCTTCCCAGGGCTGTTTGCTGCCGACCCGACGGCCGGGGTGTCTAAATGAGCCTCTCCTTCAACCCCGCGACCGGCTCGTTCCAGCCTTACGGCTACTTGCCGCAACCGTTCTACGGACTGGGCAACGGGCCGCCGGTCGGTTTCGCCGGCACGTCGCCGCTGTTCTCGAGCCTCGGGTTCACGAGCGTCGTCGGCGCGCTCGCGGCCGCGACTATCGGCATCGGGGCTGCCTTCGGACTGGCGGCTTTGTCTCGGTCGGGCACGGCCAACACCGTGCAGAGCCAACCATTCGCCGCCGTGCCGCTTGGACCGCCCGTTACGACTCAGCCGCAGCCGCTGCCGCAGGTCGGCGGCCCATCGCACGCGCTCGTCCCGCAGATAACTGGTATCACGAACCGCAGCGCGCCCTACGAGATGGTGCCGCGCGTATACGGCAAATATCGTATGTACCCCAGCAACGGCGCGACGCCATACTCGTTCACGCAGAACGGCGAGCAGATCTGGTCTATCCTGCTGTGCCTCGGGCCCGGGCCGCTGAACATCCAGAACGTCGAGATCGGGCAGAGGCCGCTCGCCCAATACCCGGCCGGCACGGTTCTCAGCGAGATCTCCGCCGGCACCGCCAGCGACGCGCCGATCACGCTCTACACGGAAGACATCCAGGAGGACGACTTCATCCTGCCGCTTGCGAGTGGGCAAGTGCAGCAACGGACCGCGATCGGTGCGGCCGACGAGCTTTCCATCGACATCCAGTTCCCGCTCGGGCTCTACACTGTCACCACGGTCGTCAACACGTACAAGATCCCGCAGCCGCCGGGGAGCCCGTACGGCCCGGGCGGCGCGCTCGCCAGCCTGCAGCCGTCCGTTACGACGGTCACGCCGAACGTCCAGGCGGCCGCGTCCGTGAGCTTCAACGTGAAATACCGGCTCGCGGGATCGAGCGGCGCGTGGACGTCCGTCGGCGCCGTCTCCGTCTCTGACCTGACCTCCGGGTCACTCACCAGGACGGTCAAGTGGACAGTCCCGAATGGCGTCTATGACATCCAGGTCGAGAAGGTCACAGGAGACGGCGACGGGACGACGACCGTCAACTATTGCCAGTGGATAGCGTCTAGGGCGATCAATTTCAAGAGCCCGATGCCGTCTCTGAAGGACCAGAGCGGCAATCCGGTCTATCTCGCGCAGATCGCCATGCAGGTCAAACCCAGCTCCGTAGTAAGCGGCGCGCTCCAGCAGATCGGCTGCGATGTCACGAGCCAACTCCCCGCATGGAACGGCTCAAGCTGGACCGCGGCAGCAGACACGCAAAATCCCGCCTGGATCCTCGCCGATATATTGAAGACGGATTACGCCCGCAAATGCGTGAGCGCGAGCTCGCTCGACCTGGCCGCGTTCCTCGACTGGGCAAACTTCTGCGATGCCAGCGGCTTCACGTTCAACAAGATCTACGATCAATCCGTCACCGTCCTGGACGCCGTCAAGGAAGTCACAGCCGCTGGGCGCGCGACCTGGGCGATCCGGGACGGCGTCTTCACGGTCATCGTCGACAAGCCGCGCGACACTGTCGCGCAATGCTTTACGCCACTCAACTCGTCCGGGTTCCGGTTCACGAAGCAGTTCCCTTATCCCGTGCATGCGCTGAAGGTCAATTTCGTCAATGCCGACACGTCATACCAGCAGGACACGATCGTCGTCTACGATGACGGCTACGACGCGAGCACGGCCACGAAGTTCGAGTCGCTCGATCTGCCCGGTGTAACGAGCCACGCGCAAGCCTGGAAGCTCGGCCGGTATCATCTGGCGTGCAGACGCCTCAGGCCGTACGTCTATCAGTTCACCACGGACGTCGAGAACCTGGCGGTCACCCGCGGCGACCTGATCTCCATGACGACCGACACGATGCTCTGGGGTGCCGGTGCGGGACGGATAACAGACGTCATCCTCGACGCGTCAAACAATGTGTTAGCGGTCACCCTCGATAACGAGATCGCACTCGACGCGAACAAGAGCTATTCGGTCAGGATCCGCTCTTACTTCGGCGACACCGTGAGCGCGGCGCTGACGCTCGGAGGCACCGGACGCACGCTTACTTTCCAGACGCCGCTCGACCCGGCAAGCGCGCCGCATAACGGCGACCTGGTGCTCGTCTTCGAGACGGGCAAAGAGCAGCTGCTCCTCGTCTCGGCCATCGAGCCGCACGAGGACCTCGCTGCCCTTATCACCGCCATCGACTATAGCCCGGACGTATACGCGGCGGACAGCGGGACGATCCCCGACTTCGTGAGCAACATCACACAGCCGGTCTTTCAGCAGAAGACACTGCCCGCGCCGTCCATTAACAACATCCGGACAGACGAGCTCGTCCTCTTCCGCGACCCGGACGGCTCGCTTCAGAGCCGCATCCAGCTCGTCATGGACCCACCGCCGGCGAGTGTCAAATATTTCGAGGCCCGATCGCGGCGCACCGGCTCGAGTCTCTGGGGACCCGTGCACGACACACCCGTCACCACCGGGGCAGTCTACATCACCGGCGTCAGTGACATGCTCACCTACGACGTCCAGGTCCGCAGCCTCGACGCAGATGGCTTCACGTCGGACTGGGTCGAGGCTGACGGCATCCTCGTGATCGGGAAGACCACGCCGCCGCCCGTGCCAGTCGGGATCAACATGCTTTTCGATACGAAAGGCAACCCGACGAGCGTCTACTGGCAATATTCGGAGACCGCGCTCGGGCAGCCCGTGCCGCCAGACCTGGCAGGCTTTCGCGTGAAGTACCTGCAGGGCGCCGGCGTCAACTGGGACGGCGGCCACGTTGCCGCCGACTTGATCACTGCGACGCAATGGGACATGAAGAACATGCCACTCGGCATCGTGACTGTCATGGTCAAGGCGGTCGACACGAGCGGCAACGAGTCGAGCGGCAATCCAGCTTATATCATCCGCAACCTGGGCGACGCGCCGGTCGAGAATGTGATCGACACCATTTCTTCGGGCCCTGCGTACTCCGACGGCACGATCACGAACGGGACGGTCTCGGGCGGCATAATCTCCGCGACCGACAACGGCGGCCTATTCTACACGGCGGACACCGGGGCGCTCATGTACAGCCCGGTCCCGAGCAACGACTTCTATACGATCACTTATCTCGAGATGAGCTTCGAGAAGACGTTCGAGCCGGACGCCGACACGCCGCAGCCGTTCAGCATCTCTCTTGACACGGCGATCACCGGCGAGAGCTACAAGGTCGAATACATGGAGCACGGCACGTCTTGTTTTTACGCCCAGGGGCCGCTCGCGTCGTCGACGCCTTTCTACAATTCCGACACGGGCTCGAGTTTCTACACGGATAACTCTTCCTACGTTCCGTGGCCAGGTTACGTGACCGGCACCATCACACGTTACAGCTTCAAGGTGACGACAGCCGAGAGCAGCCTGGCCAAAGGCGAGATATCGAAGTTCGACATCGTGCTCGACGTGCCGGACAAGACCGAAAACGTGATCGGCTTCTCGGTGCCCGCCGCCGGCGGCAGGCTGCCGCTATCCAACGTATATGTGTCCATAACTACGGTCAACCCGACGATCCTGGGCTCGGGCGGGGTCGGCTCCGCCGCAATTTCCTGCCAGGTCCTCGACAAGAGCGTCTCCGGTCCGCTCGTGCAGTGCTTCGACAAGACGGGCTCGGCGGTAGGCGCCACTATAGATGCGTTCGTCCAGGGCTATTGATTCCCTTTGACTTGACGCCCCGGATGGGGCAAAATATACCCGAGCTCCCAGCTTGCTGCGGGAGCATTATCTTTTGACAGCGTTACCGGCGGTCGGCGTCCTCGACGGCGCCACGACAACGACAGGGCAGTATCAGACCGCGATCGCGCAAGTTCGCCAGGTCATCGCGGAGATGCTTGGGGGTTCTTCCAAGGCGGCGGTGACGCTCTCGGCCAACGCCTTCACGCCCGCGGCAGGGCAAGGCACGTTCGTCGTCAGCCCGTCTGTCGCCAGCAGTCCGGATACGCTCAAGAATATTGCCGCAACGAATGTAGGCGACGGCCGCGTGATAATGCTCACGCCCGCGAGCGCCACCGGCCCGATCACCGTGCACCACGCGAACGGCGGAGCCGGGCAGATCCTGAACATGGACGCCGCGGACTTCGTACTCGCCGACCCGTCGCAGTTCTGTCTTTACATCTACGACTCGACCGCCGGCACGTTCACCGAGATCTTCCGAAGCTACGGCAACCAGAAGACGTCGTTCCGTTCGTTTCTGGGACTCGGGATCTGGAACGCCGCCCTCGCCGCTACCGCCGGAGGGGTGCTCTACACCGATGGGACCACGATCCAGAACACGGGCGGCGGCACGAATGGCAATGTACTCGCGCTCTCGGGCGGCGTGCCGACGTGGTCGACGAACGCCCCGGCGTGGGGATACAACTCGCACACGGCGTCGTTCTCGGCGGCGGTCGGCAACGTCTACAAGGTCGACACTTCCGGGGGAGCCGTAACGTGCACCTTGCCGACGGCGGTCGGCTGCGCGGGTCAATCGATCCGCGTCAAGTTGGGGACTGCCGGCAACGCGCTTACTTTCGCGTTCACGTCGGGGCAGAACTGCGACGGAAGCACGAGTCTCAGCACGAACGTCGTCAACGACTTCTTTGAGTTCACGAGCGACGGCGCAAACTGGATGAGGACAGGGTAATGACAAAGATTCTCGCGGCAGTGCTCGCCACCATTCTCTGCGCCGGGCCTGCGCTGGCGCTCGTCGCCAACCCTGCCCGCATCGGCGGCGACGGCAGCGATAGCGCCGTCACCGTCGGTGCGGTGACCGACACTTCGCCGCGGCAGATAAACTCGACCAATTTCGTCCAGTCCGCGTCGACGACCTGGACGGTGTTCACCGGGACGGTCGTGAACGCCACGGGAACGATCACCATCAGCGGCACGGTGCTCGGCGACGGGAACGGCTATTCGGGCGGGGTGGGTGGGAAATGGGGCACCAGCGCGTTCCAGTGCAGCCAGTGCGGCGGCGGCCCGTCGGGCGGCGGCGTTACCGTCGGCGACTCCGCGATCAGTACGTCCACGTTCGGAGGAGCCGGAGGCGGTAACGGGGGCGCCGGCGGCAACGGCGGAAGCCCCAACGCGACCGTATTTCCGCGGGGAGGGGGACCCGTCAACCTGGCGCTTGGCGCAGGGAGCGGCGGCAGCGCGGGTATGGGCGACTCTAGCAACAACGGCGGGAGCGGAGGGTACGGCGGGGCCTTCGTGCGATTTATCGCGAAAGGCGCCATCTCGATCGGCGGGACATTGGGATCCCGGGGCGGCGGCGGCCTTCCAGCTGCAGGTGGACAAGCGGGCGGCGGCGGTGGGGGCGCGGGCGGAACATTCGGATTGTACAGCGCTGTGTCCATCACCAATAGCGGGAGCGTGCTCCTTAACGGCGGCAACGGCGGCAGCGCGGCCAGCACCTCGGGCGGAGCTGGCGGAGGCGGAGGCGGAGGCATCTGCCTCGTCCAGTCTCCCTCGAACACGTTGGGCACGATCACGACGTCAGGCGGGGCGGCAGGATTTATCGGCTCCGCGACATTGGCCGCGCAGTCTGGCTTCGCGGGCGTCACGATTAACCTGTCCACGACCCCCAATGTTCCGTTTATCGCCCTGAAAAGGTCCTCTGATCTCCATGCGCAGTACGGCGGCTTCATGGTCGCACATTGCCAAATGCTCCGGGCATTGGGCATGATGACCGAGACCGAGCCGTATTGCATGGACGAGCGCCTGAATGCCGCGCAGATGATCGCCCTCAAGCGCAACGATGAGCAATCCCGCTTCGCGACGGCTTTCCGCGAATACCGGACCGGCATCGAATGCGGAACGGGACGCAAGCTCTCGCCGGTCGAGCAATACGACCGATGGCTCACGATGACGGCGGAAGACCGCCAGGTCGTCCGTGACGAGCGCACGTTCGATCAGATGTGCCTGGGCGTCTCCGCCGGGCAAGAATCGACCGCCGGCTATTGCATTGGAGACTGGGAGGAGCTGCCGCCATGCGTTTAATTCTTTCTTCACTCGCAGCCATCATGCTCGCCGCGCCGGCCCGCGCCGAGCGGTATCTGGTCTATTATTCGACCGCACCCGGCACTGCGCCGGCGACGCTCCTGGTCTCGGACACCGCACCGACCGGACTCCCCGCCGGCGCGGCCACTTTCGTCTGGACGATCGACCCGTCCGACACCTACAAGGTCATCGACAACTATCCGTTGAACGCGAGCGGGCAGCCGGCATACGTCGCGCCGCCCTCAAACTAAGGAGGCACCATGTTTCTATCCGCCACAGGCATGCTCAAGTCCTTTTTTCGGTCCTTCCTGAAAGACCATCCGAAGCTCCCGCAGATAATCGCGAAGATCGAGGCGATCGAGACGCGCCTGGCACCGCTGGCGGCCAAGCTGCCCGCCGGCTGGGTCAATAAGCTGCTGGTCGCGGCGAACGACTTGCTCGGCAGCCCATTCGATGCCGCGGAGATCGCCACCGTTGAGGCCGCAGCGGCCGAGGCGGCTGAGATCGCCAAGGACGTCGCCGAGGTCGCCCAGGAGCTCGGGGCCCTCGGGTAATGCTAATAATCCTCTCTGCTGAAGACAGCGACACCTTCGCGCTCCTGGTCAAGCTCTTCTTCAGGAAGGAGGACGGCTTCGAGGTCGACACAGCCGATTCCGTGGCGGATGTGTTCACGAAGCTACGAGACAAGCGCTATGACGTGATCATCCTCGACCTGGGGCTGAAGGACAGCCAGGGACTCGAAACGCTTCACCGGATCGTCGAAAGGACCAGTACCCCCGTCATCGTTCTCACCGGATCGCACAATGAGGAGTTAAAGCAAGAGTGTATGAATAGCGGAGCAGCAGGGTTTATCACGAAGAAACCGTTCCACGACCAGGAGCTCGTCGAACTCGTCCTGCGGTGCGGCCTGAGCAACCGCCCGCGACACGTCGAAGAGCACAAGAGAAGGATCCAGGCGCGCCTGCAGGCGGAGGCCACGCCAAGGCATATCAGACTCGCGGGCTACAGCAGCGCCGCCGCCATCCTGCTTTGCCTGATAATCGACGGTGCATCGCAGATGTATTATCAGCACTCGTACAAGATCCCCGAGTGGGTCCTGTCGCTGGCGGTGCCCGGCGCGTTGCTCGGAACTGGGCACTACGTCGACAAGAAGATCCTCGGCTCGAAGCCAGACCTGCGCTGATCGGGGGCTCTCATGACGGATCCGTTGATCGCCATCATCAAAGGATACGAGTCCTTCGGCGGCGGGGTCATCGGAGGCAAGTCTTATCCGTATCACGGCGCCGCCGACGCGCCCGGCGTCCTTACCGTCGGATTCGGGCACGTACTGAGCCGGGACGAGGTGCGGACCGGCCGCTTCAAGGACGGGCTAACTGTCGAGGAGGCGGAGCAGCTGCTCCTGGAGGACCTCAAGCCGCGCATACGGCTCGCGCAGACTCTTATCCGGAAGGCGGACCGGCACGAGCTCGGCGCGTTTGTCGATCTGCTATACAACTGCGGGACGGCGCCGCTTGTCGGCAGTCCCGGCATACAGCACAACAAGGGCAATAAGCGCAGCGCCGCCATGGCGATGCCGCTCTACGACTGCGGATGCCGTCACCGGCATTTGCTCGGATTGTGGCGCCGGCGCCTCACCGACGTCCTCTATTATCTGACCGGCGAGCTTATCGTCGCCAGGGATTCGGCGAGCGAGGATCGGTTAACGAAGAGGCTGGCGTCGATGGGTTACAGCTGGGTGAAGCCGGTCGATATGCACTAATACCCTATGCCCGGATAGATTTCATACGCGCCTTCGCTCACGCCAGGTTCGAGCTTCTTCACAGGCAGCTCGCCTACGGGCTCCACGGTGCAGACGCGACAGATGCCGGTCCGGATGTCGAGCGTGCGGCACAAGCAGCCGGCGCACTTGCGGAGCGGGGCGCCGCGAGTGAGGAACGGGACAGGCGCGGGAACCGTTGCGTCCATGACCGGCTCGGACTCCTCGCGCTCGTCCGCGGCAGGACCAGGGGCCTGCGCGTTGTACCGCGACCGGCTGCTCACCCGACGACACGTCGCGCAGATCCCAGATGAGCTGCGCTTGTTCGGACGCCTTATTCCGCACGTTGCACATTTGGCGCGTTCGCCGCGGCTGGCAGCCGGCTGATTCGAGGAGGCGGGTTTCGCGGCGGCGGTCTCCGCGCCTCGAGGTATCGGGGCGGATGGACCGACCTCTTCAGACAGCCGAGCGACGGCCTCGCCCAGGGCGCTAAGCAGCAGCAGCATCAATCGCTCGCGAATGTCGCCGAGCTGCGCGTCTATACCCGGCTCCATGCGTCCCGCCCTCTCTCTCTCTCTCTTTCTCTCTCTCATGGCTCCTCCCCGGCTGTCATACCATTTCCTTCGGCGGCAACGGAATAGCCTCCCGCGCGGGCCTCCAAAGATGAAGGCAATACTCATGTCTATTCACGTGATCATCTTTCGCGACGTGGAGCTGCATGACGACCTCATCCTCGCGCCAAAAAAGATCCTTGACGAAACACATTTCTCTCCAATTAGGCGTTCGCGAACCACCGACGGACACGCTGGCATGATCCCAATCGCTCTCGTTCCCTTGCGCGTCGGCGCTGCAGGCAAGAATCCGCAACGAGGCCGAGCCGACCGGCGAAGGAACAAGGAAGGCCCCGCACCGTTCGCCACTTTCTGTCCCCCATTCGCCGCCGCGGATGCGATATTTCTCGAGCTCCGTCATGCGTTCAAACATCAGCAGCCTCCTCCCGCACCCACCTCCGGATCGCGCCAATCCGCTCGCAACGCCGAAGGTAATGTTCCCGCTCGCGCAGTAGCCGCTCGGTCTCCATTTCAAGCCCTTTGAGCCTCACGTCGACGCGCACGGCGCTGCGGTTGAGCTCGACCCGCCTCCACCTGCGCTCCATCTCAATGTTCACTTGCTTTCTCCTCCGTCTCCGTCTTCGCCTTCTTCTCGGCGATCGCCTGGTCATGAGCCTCGCCCATGTGCTCCCACCCGGCCACGCCGACGCCGAACCCGATGAACGGCCCGAAAGCCTGTCCGAGCGCCGTGCCGCCCAGGGCGAAGATTGGGAGCAGCGTCCAGTGAAGTATTTTGAAAAGCATGTAGATCCTCCTTATTCGGCGGCCTTCGCCGCGGTCTTTCCCTTCCTCCACTTAGCCGCCTCGGGACAGCTCGAGAAGTGGCTGACATGACGGGTCAGGTCAAGCTCCAGGTCGCCGACCTCAACGGTCTCAGCGTCAACGGGCATATTCTTTCCTGCATCAGTCTTAAACCAGATGATCTGCGCGCCGCACGAGCGGCACAGCGATTGATTGTTCACGATCCCTCCTTTATTCCGGCACCGTCTCAAATATCCGGAATCCGTCCGTGCTCGCGCCAAACCCGGACGCCGGGGCGGACGACCGCGGCGCGTTTTGCTGCTTGAAATTGTCGATGTAACGGCGCAGCGACTCGCGGACCAGATCGCTCCGGGTCCGGTGCTCGCATTGGGCCACGAGGTCGATCCGCTCGAGCAAGCCTGGTGGCAAAGAAATAAGCACTTTCTTATGCATTTCTACCCCCTTCGATGACTTCAGTCATCATCTGCGGTGGCATAATCCGCCCCCGCGTTTCCTTTACCCCTGCGCTTCTTCGGCGCCGGCTTCTCGCGGTGCGGCTCCGGGACCGGCAACGCCGGGTCCCAGTCGCCGAGAAAGGCCCGCGAGGGGTCATACCTCAAATAGGCGGTCCCGGGTGCGCCGTCGCGATTCTTCCGAAAGATCAGCTCGACGATGCCCTTCCTGGGCGTGTCCTCGTAATAGTATTCATCGCGGTAGATGGCGATCGCCATGTCGGCGTTGTTCTCGAGATCGCCGCTCTCCCGCAGGTCCGAAAGCAGCGGCCGCTTGTCCTGCCTGTCTTCGCACGCCCTGGACGCCTGGGCGAGCGCGATGACCGGTATCTTGAGACGCTTGGCCAGGTCCTTCAGGTCCTTGGCGATCTCCGCGACCTCGACCTGCCGGTTCTCGCGCCGTTCACCCTTCATGATCTGCAAGTAATCAATGATTGCGACGCAAGGCTTCCGGTCCCGCGCCGTCATACGCCGGATAGCCGCCTCAACGTCCGGCACCGTGTAGACGCCCTCCGCGATAATTTCCAGCTTGCTGCGGGACAGCCTGTCGGCAAAGAGGTGAATCTCGTCGAAGTCGTCCTTGTCGAGCTGCCCCAGTTTGAGCCGCTCCTTCTGGACCGGCGTGTAGGCGCAGGCCAGGCGGTCCACGATCTCGGTCTCGGACATCTCCAGCGAGAAGAACGCGACGTAATCCGTGCTCGGACCACGAAGCGCGATATTGGCCGCGATCGACGTCGCGACGTCAGTCTTGCACATTCCAGGTCGACCGAAGATGATCACGAGCTGACCGGGCTGAAAGCCATGGGTAATCTTGTCGACGTCGATGAACCCGCTGGCGACGCCCAAGAGCTCGCCCTGTTTCTCGAACCGTCGGTCGATCAGATCGAGCCATCGGCCGACCTGGTCCTCCGTGCCGCCGGCGCCCCCACCGAGCGCCTTGGCGGAGAACTCGCAAAGCGTCGCTGCCCGCTTATTGAGGAAGTCCTGCAGCTCGTCGTCCCCGCAGTTAAGGGCCTGCGTCTTCTGCTTCACCGCGTCGCGCATCAGCTCGCGCCGGACCCAGTCACGCCGCACCGCCTTCGCATGAAACTCCAGGTTGGCGGTCGTCGGCACCGCGTCCGCGAGTCCGACGAGATACAGGCGGCCACCGACGGTCTCCAGGCAATCGTGGATCTCTAACGCTCGAGCTAGCGAGATGAAGTCGATCGGCTCGCCAATCTCCGTGAGCGCCTCCATGGCCTCATAGATCCGGCGGTGCCCGGCGGCGAAGAACATCTCTGCTTTAAGGATGGACGAGACGCGCTCGATCGAGCCGAGGACGAGGAGAGCCCCGAGCACCGCGCGCTCCGTCTCCGCGGAGTGTGGCGCGCGAATGACACGGTCCTCGCGTCCCTGCTCTTGGCCCCTGGCTTCCACTTGTGCCTGTCCCTTCACTGAATTATGCCCTCGCAGTACGTCCGCGCGTGGCGGATTGCGCCCTCGATGTCCTTTACGATCAACAGGCCCGCCCTGCGCAGGCTCTTGATCTGCCACTCGCCACGTTCGTTCCGACCGATGGATGCGCCCGGCTGCAGCGTGCGCAGCTTTTCGATCAACAGGTGATCCGCCTTGACGGTCGCCCAGGCCGCCCGGAGCTCGTTCTCCTCGTGCGGCTCGATGGCCGACGCGGCGAAGTCGACGGCGTCCTGGATGATCCGGAGGGCATCGGCGGAAGTCATGATGCGATCGCCTCCTTGCGCGTTCTCGCCGCTGCGACGTATTCGGTCTGGCAAGGCTTGCAATAGACCGACAACCCGAGGGTTGCGGTCCGGTTCGCGAAGAAGAAGTCGCGGTCGGCCGGCAGCCATTCGCGGCATTTCGGACAGCGCTTCTCGAGGACGCCGCCGACGACTCGCTGCGCCGAGAACGCCGGATTCATGCCCCTGCCCTCAACAGATCTGCCGAATTGACCACCTCGACGTGGTCGATCGGCGAGAACAACTTCTTGCCTCCGACCGCGAGCAGCCGCGGGCTCTCGGCCGGTCCCTGATATCCGATGAATGGCCAGAGCGTCTCCTCGACCTCCTCGCGCGTGACCCGCGGGCTGTGGAAACGGACGAAGAGCCATGAGCGTCGCTCACTCCCGTGCGCGGTCGGCACGGAAAGGCGTCGCGTGTTTATTTTGAACTTCGCCGACGGGAACTTCAGTCGCAGATAGCGCTTCGCGAGCCTGGCCGCATCGGACAGCATCACGATGCGCGAGTACCCCTTGTTCGGCGCCTCGACGAGCAGCGACACGCCCAGGACCTCGACCACTTCTCTCATGGCTCCGCCCTCCCGCCATCAATGGGCGCCGCTGCCGGCAGAAGCGTCGCAGGATCCGCGCCCAGGGCCTCGGCCACCTGGAAGAGCCGATCGACGCTGACGGACGTATGTCCGTTCTCCCATTCCTGGATCGTCTGGCGGACGACGCCGATCTTGGCCGCCAGTTGTAGCTGCGTGAGTCCGGCATACAGCCGCGCCCTCGCGATCCTGTGCCCCACTTCGCGCGAGACGGTCATGCCGCCCCGTTTTTCGCCCCTTGATCGCGTCATCGCTGAAATTCCTCCTTGAATCGGTCGTATGCCCGGTTACAGGTCCTGCACATATGCGGCAGGTGCATGCCTCCATATTGGGCGCACGCCCAGAGCGGAATGCGCTCCTGGGGACGCTCGGATCGCCGGATGCACTTCTCCCCGTCATCAACGTGGAAGAACGCGGTCTCGCCGAACTCGAGCCGTTCTTCTTTATGGTCGAAGGGGCGCTGGCACACGGCGCAGAGCCTGGGAGCGAGTTCCACTTTTAATCTCCTTCTGGCTCTGCCGGCAGCTGCGGCGGGAATATTGACAATGTGGATGGGGATCTAGACATTCTGAGATTTCGGATTGAGCTCGCATTCATTGGGCTGGCGTACGTCTCGGAGCTCCGGCAGGACCTCCAGGATCGACAGCGGCAGATCGTCCTGGAGGTCCTGGACGCGGCTATGCCAGCTTGCCAGTCTTCACCGGACCAGCCGCCTCCGCCGTCGCGCCGTCGTCCTTGACCTTGCCCTTTCCGGACTTGAAGTCGAGTTTTGTCTGTCCCGGCACGTCGCCGGTCTTCTTCGCGTCATCCGCCTCGGCCTTCTCCAGCTTCTCGCGCAGTTTCGCGTCAAGCGGGACCTCGTCCTGCGCGATGCCTACCAGGTTTTCGATGTCCTTGTCGCGCGGCACGATATTGGAGATCGCGCGGCGCAGGACGTCGATGTCCCAGTCGACGAAGCTGCAGCAATCTAGGTACGCCGAGCGCAGCTTCTGGATGGACTTTGCGTGTTCCTTGATTGCATCCTCATCAGTAATGAGTGGCGTCGGCAGCTCGGCCAGACACTTCCTAATCGCCTTGCGCGCTGCCTGGCGCTTCAGAATGTCGTTGTATGCATTAATCCCCAATGTCGCCTCCTTTGACAGCCTCCGCGACCGTCTTCGTCTGCATCCGATGGATCTCAATGGTCACGCCCGGCCGCTCGCCCGGCAGGCAATAGCGCTTTTCCGCCTCGCGTGACGCGATCTGTGAATCGTCGAGCCAGGTAATGCCTGTCAGCGCATCCTCCGTTGATCTGAGTATCTTCGTGAGGTCGGGCTTCGTGACGTGCCATATGGGCGCCGACTCCTTCAGCAGGTGTGCGTTCTTTCCGGTCCGGAAGTGGGACTTCGGACGCGGGAAGCGGAATTTGCAGCTCATGGCGAGCGGGCCGTCTACCGGAGCGCCTGAATACTGCGCGACGGCGGCCGCCTGGACGTCGCCTCGCCAGTATTTCGTCTTCGGGTTATCCGGGCGCACGAACATCCGCCCCGTCGACCTGTTCACGCCGCCGATCTTGCTCCCGCCAGGCTGCGGGATTCCGACGACCTCGATGCGGATCATGCCGCCTCTCCCGCGAGAGCAAGACCCACGGCGCGGACGCCTTCGAGCATCGTTGCGGTGTCCGCCTTAAGAGACTCGATCAGCCCGGCCAGCTCCGGCGACACGTCGCCGCCGTCCAGCCGCGTGAGCAGCTCGTCGAGCGCTCCGCTGAACGGGCCGACGGCTCGCCGGAGACCGTTGTATGCGTCGCGCGCGTCGTCCAGGATCATGTAGGCGCTGCGTCCGTCGGCTTGCGTCAGCAATCCGTGATATCGATTGATCGAGTCGAGAGCTGCCGAGACCGTCTCAGCCGTGGGTGTCGTCTGCATCGTTCCTCCTTACCTTCTTGCTGCCAAAAAGCCCGCGCCCAGTCCGACCGTCGGCGGGACGCTGAACGTCAAGAGCTGCCATACTGTCCAGCAGTTCGGTCGCCGCTCCTTCCAGGGACGGTCGTCGCGCACGCCGGGCAAGCGGTGATCCGCTTCCTTCGTAATTACCGAGCCGTCCGGCTTCAGGACCGTATAGAACCAGGCCGTCTCTTTCCCGGGGACCAGCTTGGCCGTCTTCCAAGACCGCGCCCTGCGATGCGTGCGCACCAGCCCCAAGATCGTCATCTTGTTTCTGAAGACGCCGTTGCTGATGGTCGTTTTTGAGCCGGCGACCTCGTCCTGGTCGTCGGGCGCGTTCGACCCGCGGAGGTCCTGGACCTGCGATAGCGGTCTCCCGTAAAAACAGCCCGCGCATCCGGCTCCGCCCCCGCTCGCGACCGCCGGCGATGCGAGCGACAGGCAAAGGCTAAATACAATTAGCGCGCGGGTCCCAATCCGGATCCGGCTCGGGCTCCTGTGAGGGTCGACGGCTTTGACCCAGTTTCCATACCTCATGAGTTATCGCTCCTTCTTTTTTCGCGATGATTGCGCAACACAGCGCGCAATCGGCCATTAGCGCGAGCACTTCGCGCAGGTCGGGGTCGTGCCCGGCCTCGAGCAGCCGCCGAAAGGATAGCTGCACAAGGTTGATGAGCCGCGGGACCGTCTCGGCGCACAGGTCCACGCTTGTGCCCTGACTGACGGTCTCAGCCTCGACGAGCCGTCGCTCCATCTCGGCGGCGAATGCGGCCACGAACGGGCGCAGCTGCGGGCCCGGGCCGCCGATGTCTGCTTCGATCTGCGATCTCATGACGCCTCCATTCTTGGCATGACCGATATATCCACGTGCAGGTTAGGGCTCAAATGGATCGTGTAAGCGACGCGGCCGTGGGGCTTCTGTGCTGGCGCCGGCCAGGACGGGTCTTTAAGCGCCTCATCTGCGTCGTGCAAATATGCGTTCGGAAATTCAAACTTGTAGGCGCACGCCACGGCCCGGACGAAGTCGTGCCCGTCTATCGCGCCATCCGTCCAGGGCGCTGCGATCAAATCCAAGTCGCGCACGCCCGACCCATGCAGCCCGATGGCATACCCGTACCCGAATGCGACTATCCTTGCGACCGCGAGCGCCCGCTCGTATATGTCATTCATGACGCCTCCTTCGGCGTGACGCCGCCTATCTCGTGCCCTTCAGCGGCCATTGCCAGGATCGGCTCCCAGTCGTCGACCACCACGACAATGCGTTCCTCGAGCCGGACCGGCAAGAGCTCCTGGACGTCGGGTGGCTGTTCCGCGTACCACGCTCCGAACGCATCCTCGTCAATGCTCCAGCAAGGAGCTTTCTGCGCGGACTCGCGAGAGGGCCCTTCCCCGAGACGGCCAAGCACCGAGTTGTAACGCTCCCAGGTGAATCCATCGGCGTTGTATAGGACGGGTCCTGCGTCGTCGTTCCGCATCAACGTGCCGGCATCGCGCAGCATGACATCGACCTTGTCCTGGGACATTCCCAGCTCGGCTCCGCGCGCGTACAAAAGCGAGAGCTCATCCGTGCCGGGGAAGAGCGGCGTCGCGTCTGGGTCGCATCCGCTCTCTGGCATCGGGCGGTTTTTCCGCTCCTCTCGCGCCTTGGCCGCGAGCTCGGCAAGCGTCTTTCCCGGTCCGCTCATGAGTCGACCTCCTCGAACTCACCTGCGGCGGACAGCCGATAGAGCACGTCCGGCCTTATGCCGTTCTCGCCGACCTTGCTGGCGCGGATCGCAATGATCTCGCCATCCGCCCCGAGATGCACGAGGCAGATCGCCCCACCCGCGCCGGCGCGTGCCGCATTGGCGAAGCCAAGGCCACAGGACACGGAGCCTGCTCCGGCGGTGCTTGCGTGGCTGTACCTACCGGCGGTGCTTGCATGGCTGGACTTACCGGCGGTGCTTGCGTGGCTGTACCTACCGGCGGTGCTTGCATGGCTGCACTCTCCGGCGGTGCTTGCGTGGCTGTACCTACCGGCGGTGCTTGCATGGCTGGACTCTCCGGCGGTGCTTGCATGGCTGGACTCTCCGGCGGTGCTTGCATGGCTGGACTCTCCGGCGGTGCTTGCATGGCTGGAATATCCGGCGGTGCTTGCATGGCTGCACACACCGGCGGTGCTTGCATGGCTGGAATATCCGGCGGTGCTTGCATGGCTGTACCTACCGGCGGTGCTTGCATGGCTGTGCTCTCCGGCGGTGCTTGCATGGCTGTACCTACCGGCGGTGCTTGCATGGCTGTACCTACCGGCGGTGCTTGCATGGCTGGACCAACCGGCGGTGCTTGCATGGCTGCACTCTCCGGCGGTGATTGCATGGCTGCACTCTCCGGCGGTGCTTGCGTGGCTGGAGCTACCGGCGGTGCTTGCGTGGCTGTACCTACCGGCGGTGCTTGCATGGCTGCACTCTCCGGCGGTGCTTGCGTGGCTGTTATCAGCCGTCGTGTGCGCCTCATCGGAAGCGTTCGCCGCCTTGGTCGCCTCGTCGGCGATCCTCTTCCACTCCTGCGCAATCTGCCGCAGTGCGCCATTGATGCCGCCAGCGTAAGCGATTTTCCCACGCGGGAATTTCACCTTGCCGCCCAGGTCGATGCACTCCTCCCGGCGAACACCGATAACCCACCACAGCGCGTCAGGGGCCGAGCTCAATAGCGACCAGTCGCCGACGCCGTCTAGGCAGCCATGCAGGCCATTGCCACATTCATTTGTCGGCGCCCAGTCCGGGCACTCGACGGTCGCGCCGATCTCGCGTGGCCAAATGAATCCATTGTGCGAGCGGCCGTCCGCCGCGCTTGTGCGGATGACGTATGCGTCAGGCTCAAATGCGGTCGTGGTGCCCTTCGCTGGCTTGGTAGCGGTTTTCTTCTTAGGCATCTCGCCCTCCATTCTTAATGCGCTCCTCGAGCGCCGCAATCTGATCGGCCGTCGCCGTGGACTTCCAACTCTCGCCCAGCTCCGCGGACGCCAGTTTCTTGACCTGGGCGACTGACCAGCCGGGGCCGGTCTTCGACGTCACGCGGAACAAGAAGCTATTGACGGCCTTCTCGCCTGCTGGCGCGCCAACGGCGGCATGTGTCTCTCTCGCATCCTGCGCGTTCACGGAAGACTGTGCGTTATTCACACCCGCGCGGGCCTCGTTCACGGGCTGCGTCTTCTTGTTCACCGGAGGCTTTGCATCGTTCACCGGAGGCCGCCGCGTTGGCTCTTGCGCGCCATTCTGTTCTCCGGCATTCAAGAAGTCGAGCAGGATCTGCGCGAACTCTTGGCCGGGAAGCTCGAATACGGCCCGGTCGAGGCGCCGGCATCGCGTCTTGTCGATCCGCAGCGTGTGCTCATGGTCGAGATCACCCGTTACGGTGAACTCGAAGTCGAAGTCCCGACGGATCGCCGGCTTCGTACCGAGCTTCTCAACCACGAGCTTTCCCTGCTCGTCGCGGCCCATAGACCATTCGGTCGCGGCCCTCGCGGTCGCGATGATATGCGCGCGGCTCGAAAGGATCGCGTCAAATAGCTGCTTCCACTTCTTGCCGGCACGATTCCAGAGCGAGACCGTGTTCCTCGTGTTTGTCCGGATGGCTTCCGCATCGACCCACGCGGTCAACCACTCCCACGGATGCGAGAGACTGTCGATGCCGATTACGTCGCAGCCGTCTGCCTCCAGGGCCTTAATCGCCTTGATGTAGTTGTCGACCGACGGCTCGACCATGTCAACGTGCCGGAAGCGGAACTCGTCGGCATACAGCGCGGCGCTCCGATGCTCCGAATCAATCACACCCAGCCGCGCGCCCATGTGCTGCCCCACGTTCAGCATCGTGTAGGTCTTGCCGCTGCCCGCGCGACCCACTAGCAGGACCCGCGCCCTCTCTTGTTTCTTTACAGCATCAGTGATAATAACGTCCATTACGGCTTATCTCCCGTGCTTGCAGCTAGGCGGTCGCGATCCCAGCGCAGCGTCGAGATCTCCGTCTTGTAAATCTCGATCTGCGCGAGCGCGGCCGCGTGCATTGCCTCAGCTTGATGGTAGCGGCGTACAGCCTCCCTCACGCGTTCGACTAGCGACGCGGCGCAGTGCGCGATATTGTCGAGCGCCTCGTGAGCGTCCGCGACCTCCGTCTCGAGCGCCGCCCATCGCTTATATGTGAAGCTCTGGCGCTGCTCGGCGCGCTGGTCCGGCGTCGGCGTCTGGCGCGAGCGCCATGTCGGGCACGCGTCGCAGACGATGCCGCCGATGTGACTACAGGTCATGATACGTGCCTCCATGTCTTGCCATTGCGCACCGACAGCACGGTCGTCCTGGCGACGCCGAGGGCGGCCGCGATCCTCGCATCCGGTACATGCTCGCCAATCAGCCGGATTAGTCTGACCTCGTTCTCCGTCAGTTTCGACTCCGGCCGGGCTTCCCCCTTGCGAATAATGCCCGTCGCGACTGCGTGCTCCATGTTCTGCTTTTGCGTGCCCGCGAAGATATGTTTCGGATTGCAGCATGGTGGATTGTTGCAGGAGTGGCAGCCGTTCTCGGTCTTGCCGAGGGCGACGCCATTGGCGATCGCATATGCGACCCGATGCGCCTTGCGCGTCTCGCCTTTCCGGAGCGCGAAGTTGCCGTAGCCGCGATCATCGCGCGCGGCCATCCACGGCCAGCACGCATCAGGGCCAGCGCTCCGGTCGACTTTCGACCAGAATCGTTCTATTACCGCCGGATGCAAGTCTGCCATAAGCTGTCCGCCACCGTATCCGGTGACGCCCCCGTCATGTCTGTCTAGGGTCCGTAGGAGATGGGCCGCGCTCCCAGCGGTAGGCCCATCTCCTACGGACCTTCGACTCCAGCCCTGTACTTCGCGGCTTGTGTGACGGTCCGGGGCTGCTTAACCTATGTTCCGTCGCATCGCCAGCCAAGCACAGGCCCAGGTCTCCAAGGCAGAGCCCCCGCATTGCTGCGGTTGGCTCGGGATCAAAATTGGTGATCTTTATCCAATCACCGCCGGCGGTGTCACCGGGGGACGGCTCTGCCTTTGGGTGGAATAGTACCGAGCGCCGGCGCTATTGTCTAGCCCCTCGACGATACGAAAGTGTTAATATCTTCTGGACATCCCAGAGTAGCGCAGGCAGACAGCCTGCATATCACTACTTTAATCTCGCTAGCGGCACATCCTATATATGAGCGGTCCTTGTCTGCCGCATTAGATGCGGTTAAACCTCGCCGTCGCCAAAGTAAAAGCGAACCATCAAATCCTGCGCCGAGAAGCCCCCGGCGGCTGCGAGCTTCTCCAGCGTCGGAAGCGTCGGCCGCGTGCCGCACACTGCGATGCCCCTTATTGTGTTCAGGCTTATCCCAGTTCCCTTTGATACATCCGCAAGACTTCCCCAGCCCATTGCAAGCATCAGGTCGCGCATCGCCGGATGAATAGGCTTATTCGTGTATCTCGCCATTCATTTTCCTCCTGTCCGCGGATGTTCCACATGAGGCACTGCCGAGGCGGCCCGGCGCCCCGCAATGACTTCAAGCAGCTCGATAATGTGCTGGTTCTGCGCATAGTTCAGGACCGCCAGGCGCATCATCGAATCGAGGGTCGCTTGGACGTCCTGGATCGCTCCTTGGGCCTCCGCTTGACCCCGATAGAAGTCGACCAGGCTGCTCGCGACGATCGAGTCGCTGAGGTCGGCATCGGCCGTGGACGCGCGGTACAGAGACGCAAGCCTCCGAACCGTCTCTGGATGCGACGGCTTTTGACCGAGCTCCTCCTTATACGAGTCCGTCTGCGCCTGCATCTCGGCGGTCATAAATTGGAGCGCAAACGGCTCCGGGCGCCGTGCGTTCGTTTGCGTCGGTTGCGGCGATGGCTCGGGCAGCTGGCCCGCGCAGGGCCACGCGCACGAGACTGCGAAACCGGCGGCAAGCGAGAATTGGGCGGCACAGGACTTGAACCTGTGACCCCTTCCGTGTCGAGGAAGTGCTCTACCAACTGAGCTAGCCGCCCACATCGTCCGCGTTACCCCCGAAGTTCCTTAAATGCAGGAGTTTTGCGCTACCAACTGCGCCAACCGTCCGAGCAGGTCACCATTGTATCGTGACCCGAAGCGGGAGGCAAATCAAGGCGGCACCCAGATTTGAACTGGGGAATGGAGGTTTTGCAGACCTCTGCCTTACCACTTGGCTATGCCGCCGCGACGCCGGTCGTATAGATACTAGCACAAGGGCCCGCCGGACCATGGGGCTCGGGCGCCCCGGCGCCCGAGCCTGCCTCTATAATCAACCGGGGCAATCGTGCAACAGGGCTTTACACTTCGATGACAGGGATAGTGATCAGACGCGCGCTCGCTGCCGTGCCGTTGCTCTTTGTGGTCTCGGTGATGGCCTTTCTGCTCATGAAGGCCGTGCCCGGCGACCCTGTCGATGTGCTTATCGGCAACGCGGAGCGGGATCTGAGCCCCGGGCAGGCGCTGGCCCTGCGCCGCGAGATGGGGCTCACCCGGCCCTGGCCCAGGCAGTATCTCAACTGGGTCGCCGGCTGGTGGGGCGCCGGCGAGCTGGGGCGGTCGTACAAGGACGGCAGACCGGTGGCTTGCGTGATCGCCGAGCGCTGCCCGACCACCTTGCTTCTGGTCGGCTCGGCGGTGGCGCTGGCCTTTGCCGGGGGCATCACGCTGGGGACGGCGATGGCCGTTCTCTCCTGGAGCTCGCTCGGGCGGCTGCTCGAGCGAGCCTGCGCCGTCGCCGCCCTCCTCCTTTATTCGGCGCCCACGTTCTGGCTTGCCTTCCTGGCCATCTTTGCCGTCGAGCGCTGGCTGCCGGGCTGGCCGATCCTCGGTCCGCACCGGGCGGGAAGCGGCGACCAGCTCGGCGACGCCCTCCAGCACGTCGTGCTGCCCGCGCTGCTGCTCGCCAGCCGCAAGGCGGCCAAGATCGCGCTGTTTGTCCGGGCGCAGGTGCTCGACGAGATGGGCCGGGAATATGTGCTTGTCGCCCGCAGCAAGGGGCTGAGCAAGACGGCGGTGGTCGCCCGCCACATCTTCCGCAACACGATGCCGCCGGTGATAAGCTTGCTGGGGCTGTCGCTGCCGGCGCTGTTCGGCGGCTCGGTGCTGATCGAGACCGTTTTCGGCTGGCCGGGCATCGGGCGGCTGGCTGTCGACGCCACCTTCGGCAGGAACTATCCGGTCATCCTGGCCTTGATTGTGGTCTACGGGGCGATCGTCGTCGCCTCCAATCTGGTTGCCGACGTGCTCTCCTGCCTGGCCGATCCGCGCGTGCGCGAGCAGGCGATGGCGCCCGGCACCCGGCCGGCGCCGGGCGGGACGGGGGCGGCATAGATGGGCGGCAGGCGCCGGCGGTCCGGCAAACGCTTGCGCCCGGGGCTGCGCACCGCCGGCGGTGCCCTCCTGCTTTCGCTGCTGGCTGTAATGGCTCTCCTGGCCCCCGGCGTCTGGCCGCTCACCGGGACGCACACGCCGATCGACGTGGACCTTTCGCTGGCCAACCTGCCGCCCGCCTCCGCGGGTCACCTCCTGGGCACCGACTTTCTCGGGCGGGACATACTGTGCGAGTCGATGTGGGGCGCGCGGGCTTCGCTGGCCGTGGGCATTCTGGCGGCCGGCATAGCGGTGAGCGTGGGCTCGCTCTGGGGAGCGATGAGCGCGCTGGCAGGCGGCGCCGTCGATGCGGTGATGATGCGGGTGGTGGACGGGCTCCTGTCCATCCCGGCCCTCGTGCTGGTGCTCGCCCTGCAGTCGTTCATGAGCTCGCCGCAGCTAACCGCCGTGCTGCCGCCGGCGGTGCTGGCCGGGCTGGCGGTCAGCCCCTGGTCGCACGGGCTTATGCCGCTGGCCACCATCGTCCTGGTCATAAGCGCCACCACCTGGCTGGAGGCCGCCCGCCTCGCCCGCGCCCAGGTGATGACCATCAGGTCGCAGGAGTACGTCCTGGCCGCCCGGTCCCTGGGCGTGGGGCGGCTGGGCATGCTGCTGCGCCACCTGCTGCCCAACGCCGCCGTGCCCCTGGTCGTGGAGGCCACCCTGCTCGTGTCGGACGCCGTGCTCATGGAGGCGGGGCTCAGCTATCTCGGGCTCGGGCTCGGCCCGGGCATCCCCAGCTGGGGGCAGATGGTGGCATCCGCTCAGATGAGCCTGATCGACGGCAACTGGTGGGCGGCGCTGACGCCGGGAATCTTGATATCGGCCCTCGTGCTTGCCGTGAACCTGCTCGGGGAAGGCTGGCTGGAGGTCACTGGTTCACGGCATCATCGGGTAGCTGCTCAACCCGGAGCTTGAGAACCTTCTCCTTGCCGTCGTGGCTTATCTTCAAGCGCAGGAAATCCCCGATGTCGTGCGCGCGCACGGCCTCGCTCACGTCGTCCGACTGTTTCACCGGCCGGTCGTCGGCCGCCTCGATCAGATCGCCCGGGAAGAGCCCGGCCCGGTAGGCCGGGCTGCGCGGCACCACCGTGCGCACCAGGACCCCCTGCGTGCCGGCAGGCAGCCCCTCCGTTTGCAGAACGGAGTCGTCGAGGTCGGCCATGATGATGCCGATATAAGGGTGGGCAATGGCCCGGAAGCGGATCAGCCGCTCGGCGACGTCCGAGGCCACATCGCAGGGGATGGCGAAACCGATGTTCTGCGCGCTGCCGTGAATGAAGGTGTTGATGCCGATCACCTCGCCCTTGAGGTTGACCAGCGGGCCGCCGGAGTTGCCCGGGTTGATGGCCGCGTCGGTCTGGATGAACTTCACGGCCCCCGACCGCGCGCCGAAGGTGTTCAGCCCCTTGGCCTCGCGACCGAGCGCGCTGACTATCCCCAGCGAGACGCTGTGATCCAGCCCGAGCGGGCTGCCGATGGCCAGGACCCAGTCGCCGGGTCTCAACCGCTCGGCGCTGCCGAAAATGATCGGGCGCAGATCGTGGGCTTCGATCTTGAGCACGGCCAGGTCGGAAAATTTGTCCTGGCCCAGGATCTCGGCATCGAAGGAGCGACCCCCTTGCAGGGTGACGGTTATGCGGCTGGCGCCGTCGACCACGTGATTGCTGGTGAGGATGATCCCGTCCGGCTTGAGGATCACCCCCGAGCCGGTGCCGCGCGCCGGGTTGGAGCCCTCGCGATTCTCCGGAGCCCGGCCCTTCTTCGGGCCGGTGCGCGGGGAGGCCTCGAAGAACACCTCCACCTTGACCACGGACGGCGCCACCGAGGCGGTGACGTCGGCCAGCGTGTCGGGGCCGAGAAACTGCAGCGGTCCCCAGCGCGAGGGCGCCTGGTACGGGCTGGCGAGCGTCAGCCCCGGCTCGTCGGCGCAGGCTGCCTGGAAACCGCAGGCGGCCTGCGCCGCCAAACAAAGGGATGATAAAATGACGAGCTGCCTCATGTGGACCGGTCCTTCCTGCCGCGCTCACAATACAATAATCCCATTTCGGAAGGTAAAATACATGCTACGGCAGAAATGGCGATGAGGTTCGAGATGACAGGGAAAATCGCGGCCACCACCTCCGGCATGGCTCTTCTTTCGGCTACGATCCTGCTTGCCGGCTGCGGCGCGGGCAACAAGGAGATCTCATTTACCTCGGGCGGCATGACCCATACTTTTGCCGAGGGGCAGGGCTCGATCCCGAAGGATTTTCCGCTGCCCATCTATCCGAAGGCTACCACCACCGGCTCGGTCTCGGCTCAGGGCGGCGATGACGCCGAGCGCTCGCGCTTCCTCATGCTCTCCTCGACGGACCCGGCCGACCGGGTGAGCGCCTTCTACGTCGACCAGCTCAAGAGCCGGGGCTGGAAGGTGGATACCCGGCAGCGCACCGGCAATCTGGTGAACCTCTCCGCCGCCCGGGAAGACATGGACGCCAACGTGATGGTGTCATCCGAGGGCGGCAAGACGACGATCAGCCTCGCGGTCAGCAAAGGCTCCGCCGAGGGCGCCGCACCGGTCGAGGATCCGAGCAAGTACGAGCCGAGCAAGGTTACGCCGCCGACTGATTAATAAGCGCTCCGGGCTCGTGCCGCTCGCCCTGCGCGCGTGGACGTCTGCGCGCGGCGGCGGCAGGCTCCTCGCCTGCCTTGCCTCGCTTCCCGGCTGCGCCTCCGGGCTCGTGCCGCTCGCCCTGCG
>Ga0070737_10001804_pt1 | contig 28506 bp, 26 predicted proteins | sample Coa_R1_10_FD_66438 | JGI IMG/M metagenome (GOLD analysis project Ga0070737, IMG submission 66438) | Surface soil microbial communities from Centralia Pennsylvania, which are recovering from an underground coalmine fire - Coalmine... | ecosystem: Environmental > Terrestrial > Soil > Unclassified... | reverse complement strand
CTGGTCGACCCGCACCTTCTTCATCATCTGGCGCACGATCAGCTCGATGTGCTTGTCGTTGATGTCGACGCCCTGGGACTTGTAGACCTCCTGGACCTCGCGCACGAGGTACAGCTCGGTGTTGGTCCGCCGCTCCTCCGGGGTCTTGCCGCCGTAGGCGAGCAGGTCGTGGGGGTACAGCGAGCCCTCGTTGAGCTGCTGGCCGACCGTCACCCGCTGACCGGGCTCCACGAACAGCAGCGTGCGGCGCGGGAACGTCTCACGGTGCTCCTCGCCCGAGTCGTCGGTGATCACCACGGTCAGCGCCTTGTCGGACTCCTCGATCGACACCACCCCGTCGACGGTGGCCATCTTCGCCAGCCCCTTGGGGCGCCGCGCCTCGAACAGCTCCACCACGCGCGGAAGCCCGTGGGTGATGTCCGCGCCGGCCACGCCGCCGGTGTGGAAGGTGCGCATCGTCAGCTGCGTCCCCGGCTCGCCGATCGACTGCGCGGCGATGATCCCCACGGCATCGCCGATCTGCGCCAGCTTCCCGGTCGCCATCGAACGGCCGTAGCACGCCTGGCAGACGCCGGTCTGGGCCTCGCACTTGAGCACCGAGCGCACCGGCACGGAGATCACCTGGCCCCTGTCGGTCTCATCGCGCCATGACTCGGTCAGGTCCGCCAGCTCGGCCCGGTCGATCTCCTTGCCGCGGGGCACGATCACCCGGCCGCGCTTGGTGGTGATGTCACGCGCGGCGATCCGGCCGATCAGGTCCCGGTTGGGCTCGCCCGTCGGCCGCGGCGCGCGCGTCTCCGGGTTGATCTCAAGCTCTGACACCGGCATCTCGATGTACTGCTCGGTGCCGCAGTCCTCCTGGCGGATGATCACGTCCTGGGAGACGTCCACCAGGCGCCGGGTCAGATAGCCGGAGTCGGCGGTGCGAAGCGCCGTGTCGGCCAGGCCCTTGCGGGCGCCGTGGGTGGAGATGAAGTACTCGAGCACCGACAGGCCCTCCATGAAGTTGGACTTGATCGGGCGCTCGATGATCTCCCCCTTGGGGTTTGCCATCAGGCCGCGCATCCCCGCCAGCTGGCGGATCTGCGAGAAGGAGCCGCGGGCCCCGGAGTCGGCCATCATCGCGATCGGGTTCAGCTGGTCCAGGTGCGCGGCAAGCGCCTCGCCGACCTCGTTGGTGGCGCGATCCCACAGCCCGGTGACCGCCTCGTGGCGCTCCTCCTGGGTGATCTCGCCGTCCTCGTACTGGGCCTCGATCTTGACCAGCTCAGCCTCGTAGCGGGCGAGGATCGCCTCCTTGTCCGGCGGGGTCTGCACGTCGTTCTTGGAGAACGTCACGCCCGCGCGCGTCGCGTACTGGAAGCCCACGTCCTTGAACGCGTCCAGCACCTGGGAGATCGACGGCGCCCCGTAGCGCTGCACGAGGTCGTCGATCATCTTGGTGGTGTCGCGCTTGCGCATCGAGCGGTTGATGAACTCATAAGAGCCCGGGTCAAACCGCTCGCCGAGCGCGTCCTGCAGCGCGCGCTCGATCCGGTCGTTGTAGATGATCCGCCCCACGGTGGTCAGCACGTGGCCGCCCTCAAGCCCCAGCGGCCGGTACTCGGCCAGGTCGTGCAGGCGCACCACCCGGTGCTCGTAGGACCACTCGGCCTCCTGGGCGGTGCGGAACACGTGCGGGCGCGGGTCGCACGACGCCGGGTCGATCTTCGCCAGCTCGCTCTCGTCCGGTCCGTAGGTCAGGTAGTAGGCGCCGAGCACCATGTCCTGAGCCGGGGTGGCCAGCGGCGCCCCGTGAGCCGGGGAGAGGATGTTGTTGGCCGACAGCATCAGGATCCTCGCCTCCGCCTGGGCCTCGGCCGACAGCGGCAGGTGCACGGCCATCTGGTCGCCGTCGAAGTCGGCGTTGAACGCCTGGCAGACGAGCGGGTGCACCTGGATGGCCTTGCCCTCCACGAGCACCGGCTCGAACGCCTGGATGCCGAGGCGGTGCAGCGTGGGCGCGCGGTTGAGCAGCACCGGGTGCTCGTGGATGACCTCCTCCAGCACGTCCCAGACCTCGGGGATCATCGAGTCGACCATCTTCTTGGCCGCCTTGATGTTCTGCGCGGACTTGCGCTCCACCAGCCGGGCCATGATGAACGGCTTGAACAGCTCGAGCGCCATCAGCTTGGGCAGCCCGCACTGGTGCAGGCGAAGCGAAGGGCCCGAGACGATCACCGAGCGACCGGAGTAGTCCACGCGCTTGCCCAGCAGGTTCTGGCGGAAGCGGCCCTGCTTGCCCTTGAGCATGTCCGACAGCGACTTCAGCGGCCGGTTGCCCGGGCCGGTGACCGGGCGCCCGCGACGGCCGTTGTCAAACAGCGCGTCGACCGCCTCCTGGAGCATCCGCTTCTCGTTGTTGACGATGATCTCCGGCGCTCCGAGGTCAAGCAGCCGCTTGAGGCGGTTGTTGCGGTTGATCACGCGCCGGTAGAGGTCGTTGAGGTCCGAGGTCGCAAACCGCCCGCCGTCCAGCTGCACCATCGGCCGAAGCTCCGGCGGGATCACCGGGATCGCCTCAAGGATCATCATCTCCGGCCGGTTGCCGGAGGTCAGGAACGCGTTGACGACCTTCAGCCGCTTGACCGCGCGCGCCTGCTTCTGGCCCTTGGCGGTCTTGACCTGGTCCTGCAGGTCGGCGGCCTCGGCCTCCAGGTCGACCTGCATGAGCAGGTCGCGCACCGCCTCGGCGCCCATGCCGCCGCGGAAGTACTCGCCGAAGCCGTAGGGGGAGCCGAAGCGGTCGCGCAGCTCGCGGAACAGCGTCTCGTCGTTGATCACGTCCTTGGGCTGCATGGTCTTGAACAGCTCCCAGACCTGGCGCAGGCGCTCGGAGGCGTCCTCGATGTAGGCCTCGGTCTCCTCGATGTCGGCCTGGAAGCTCTTTCGCAGGTCGCGCAGCAGCTTCTGGCGCTCCTCGTCGGAGAGCTTTGCGACGTTGACGTCCAGGCTGTCGGCCCACAGGTGGTCGTCGTCTGAGAAGTCGCGCGCCGCGCGGCCGGTCTCCAGGTAGGCCTCGCGGCGGGCGAGCGACTCGCGCAGCTCAAGCGTGCGCTCCTCGCGCTCGGCCGCGTAGGCGTCGAGCACCTTGTTGACCTCGGCCTCCAGGGACTCGGCGTCGCGGGCGCGCGCCTCCTCGTCGACCCAGGTGACGATCGAGGCGGCGAAGTACAGGACCTTCTCAAGCTCCTTGGGCGCCATGTCCAGCAGGTAGCCGATTCGCGACGGGACGCCCTTGAAGAACCAGATGTGCGACACGGGCGCGGCCAGGTCGATGTGGCCCATGCGCTCGCGGCGGACCTTGGATCGCGTCACCTCGACGCCGCAGCGCTCGCAGACGATCCCCTTGTAGCGGACGCGCTTGTACTTGCCGCAGTAGCACTCCCAGTCCTTGGTGGGGCCGAAGATGCGCTCGCAGAACAGCCCGTCCTTCTCGGGCTTGAGCGTGCGGTAGTTGATCGTCTCGGGCTTGGTGACCTCGCCGGAGCTCCAGCCGCGGATCTGCTTGGAGGACGCGAGTCCGATCTCGATGGCGTCGAAGTTGTTGATGTCGATCAATGTGGTTCCTTGCGCTCGCGCTTTTAAGGGATGGCTGCGGGCCGGCGGTGGTGGTCCACCCGTGCCGGCCCCGCCTCAGATCTCGTCGTCCTCGAGGACGCCCTCGGCCTCCCCGGGCTCGATGTCGGGGTCGAGCATCGGGTCATCGTCGGTGGCGAAGTCCTCGTCCTCGAGCTCCTCGCCGGCGGCCAGGTCCGGATCCTCGGACTCTGACTCCTCCTCGGAGGCCTCGACCGTGTCGCCCTCGTGCTCGGTCGCCTCATCGGCGGCCGCCGGCTCGGCGACGCGCACCCCGCTGAGGTCGATGCCCAGCTCCTCGGCGGCGCGCAGCAGGTCGTCGTCCTCCTCGCCCATCTCGGCGCGCTCGCCCTCCTCGGAGACGACGTTGACGTCGAGCGCCAGCGACTGCATCTCCTTGAGCAGCACCTTGAAGGACTCCGGGATCGACGGCTCGGCGATGTTCTCGCCCTTGACGATCGCCTCGTAGGCCTTCACGCGCCCGACCGTGTCGTCGGACTTGATCGTGAGCATCTCCTGCAGGGTGTAGGCGGCGCCGTAGGCCTCCAGCGCCCAGACCTCCATCTCGCCGAAGCGCTGGCCGCCGAACTGCGCCTTGCCTCCCAGCGGCTGCTGGGTGACCAGCGAGTAGGGGCCGGTCGAGCGTGCGTGGATCTTGTCGTCGACCAGGTGCAGCAGCTTGAGGATGTACATGTAGCCGACGGTGACCTGCTCCTCGAAGGGCTCGCCGGTGCGCCCGTTGTAGAGCGTCGTCTTGCCCGACGCGCGCATCCCCGGCCGCCGGCTCATGTCGACGTCCATCCGGATCAGGCCGTTGGCCTTCTGGTGCTCCTCCTGCCAGCGCACGAGCGCCTCGTCGACGTCGGCGACGGTCGCGCCGTCGAACACCGGCGAGGCGATGTACACCTTGCCGGGCCGGCCGTCCGGCCGCGAGCCGCCGTTGGTGGCCTGCCGGCGCGCCTCCGAGCCGTCCTCGTACCACCCGTTGGCGGCCACCCACCCGAGGTGGGTCTCGAGGATCTGGCCCAGGTTCATCCGGCTGGGGACGCCGAGCGGGTTGAGGATCACATCGACCGGCGTGCCGTCCTCCAAAAACGGCATGTCCTGGATGTCGACGATCTTTGAGATCACGCCCTTGTTGCCGTGACGGCCCGCCAGCTTGTCGCCCTCGGCGATCTTGCGCTTCTTGGCGACGAACACGCGCACGAGCTCGTTGACGCCGGGCGGCAGGTCGTCGCCCTCATCGCGGCTGAAGGTCTTGACGTCGATCACGACGCCCCCCTCGCCGTGCGGGACCTTCAGCGAGGTGTCGCGGACCTCGCGCGCCTTCTCCTTGAAGATCGCGCGGATCAGCTTCTCCTCGGCGGTCAGCTCGGTCTCGCCCTTGGGCGTGACCTTGCCGACCAGCAGGTCGCCGGAGCCGACCTCGGCCCCGATGCGCACGATCCCGCGATCGTCGAGGTTTCGCAGCGACTCCTCGGAGCGGTTGGGGATGTCACGGGTGATCTCCTCGTCGCCCAGCTTGGTCGTGCGCGCGTCGATCTCGTACTCCTCGATGTGGATCGAGGTGAGCTCGTCGTCCTGGACCAGGCGCTTTGAGAGGATGATCGCGTCCTCGAAGTTGTAGCCCTCCCAGGACATGAAGGCGACCAGCAGGTTCTTGCCCAGCGCCATCTCGCCCATGTCGGTCGCCGAGCCGTCGGCGAGCACGTCGCCCTCGGCGACCTCCAGCCCGACGTCGACGATCGGCTTCTGGTGGATCAGCGTGCCCTGGTTGGAGCGCATGAACTTCTGCAGCACGTACTCGTCCTGCCCGTCGGCGGTGTCGACCACGATCCGCTCCGCGTCCACGTAGGAGACCACGCCCGCGCGGCGGGCGAGCGCCACGTCGCCGGTGTCGATCGCGGCCCGCCGCTCCATGCCGGTGCCGATCAGCGGCGCGTCGGTGACCAGCAGCGGCACCGCCTGGCGCTGCATGTTGGAGCCCATCAGCGCGCGGTTGGCGTCGTCGTGCTCCAAAAACGGGATCATCGCGGTGGCCACCGACCAGATCTGCTCTGGCGAGACGTCGATCAGGTCCACGCGCTCGGGCGCAACGGTGACGTACTGGCCGGCCTGCGTGCGGCACAGGATCTCCTCGCCGACCAGCCGGCCGTGCTCGTCGACGGGCGTGTTGGCCTGCGCGATCAGGCGCTCCTCCTCCTGGGTGGCGTCGATGCGGACGATCTCGTCGGTCACGCGCCCGTCGCGGACGACCCGGTAGGGCGTGGTGACAAACCCGTGCTCGGAGACCTCCGCGTAGGACGACAGCGAGCCGATCAGGCCGATGTTGGGTCCCTCCGGGGTCTCGATCGGGCACATGCGCCCGTAGTGGGTGGGGTGAACGTCGCGGACCTCGATCGGGGCGCGCTCGCGCGTCAGGCCGCCTGCGCCCAGGGCGCTCAGCCGCCGACGGTGCGTGAGACCGGCCAGCGAGTTGGTCTGGTCCATGAACTGCGACAGCTGGCTTGAGCCGAAGAACTCCTTCAGCGCCGCGACCACCGGGCGGATGTTGACGATCGTCTGCGGGGTGATCGTGTCGGCGTCCTCGGTGGTCAGGCGCTCGCGCACCACCCGCTCCATCCGGTAAAGGCCGATCCGGAACGCCTCCTGGATCAGCTCGCCCACGGTCCGCAGCCGGCGGTTGCCGAAGTGCTCGTACTCGTCCAGGTGGTCCTGGATGGGCTCGCGCGGCATCGACGCGGCCTCCGCGGCGTAGTCGATCCGGGCGGGATCCTCGGGATCCTCGGGCAGCCCCAGCAGGCGCGGCAGCAGGACCAGCTCCCGCACGAGCGCGATGATGTCGTCGTGGGTGAGGGTGCGGGTGTCCAGATCGATGTCCAGCCCCAGCCGCGAATTGAGCTTGTAGCGCCCGACGCGCGTGAGGTCGTAGCGCTTGGGGTCAAAGAACAGCTGCGCGAGCAGGGCGCGCGCGGCGTCCACGGAGGGCGGCTCGCCCGGGCGCTGCTTCTTGAACAGCTCCACCAGCGCCCCCTCCTCGCTGCGCGTGGCCTCCGGGTCGGCCTCGATCGTGTTGCGGATGTAGAGCGAGTTGTCGAACAGGGAGAGGATCTCCTCGTCGGAGGCGTAGCCCATCGCGCGCAGCAGGACTGTCACCGGCAGCTTGCGCTTGCGGTCGATCCGGACGTAGACGCGCCCCTTCTTGTCGATCTCAAGCTCAAGCCAGGACCCCCGCGCCGGCATCAGGTTGGCGATGAAGACCTGCTTCTCCCGGTCCTTGGGCTCCATCACGTAGGCGCCCGGGGAGCGCACCAGCTGGGTGACGACGACGCGCTCGGTGCCGTTGATGATGAACGTGCCGCGGTCGGTCATCCACGGGAAGTCGCCCATGAACACCGACTGCTCGCGGATCTCGCCGGTCTCCCGGTTGATGAACGAGACCGTGACGGTCAGCGGCCGCGAGTAGGTCAGGTCCTTCTCGCGGCACTGCTCGAGGCTGGCGATCGGCTCGTCGAACGTGAAGGCCCCGAACTGGACCGCCAGGTTGCCGGTGTAGTCCTCGATCGGCGAGATGTCGTCGATCGTCTCGCGCAGGCCGCCGCTCTCCGGGTCGGTCAGCCACTCAAACGACTTGCGCTGGATGTCAATCAGGTTGGGGACTTCAAGGACCTTGTTCAGACGCGCGAAGCTGCGGCGCGTCCGGGGGGCGTGAGCGGTTGCCAAGACGGCGACTCCTCGGGCGGTCGAGAGGGAGGCGGACTGGCGCGGACCCGTGGCCCGTCAGGGCGCGGGCAGGCGCGACCAGCAAAGATAGCAGACGCAAGCGGCGCCCCGTAAAGGGCTGTTCAGCGCTCACGGACCCCGCCCGCGGCGGCCGCGTATGTGGCGCGGCGCCGCATGCACGGGCGGCTTCGGCTATCGGCTGACCGGCGCAGTGTAGGGGCAAGCGCGCCTCACCGCAAGGGCTGCGCGCGGCGGCCTTCGGTGGCGGCCGCGCCCGGCCGCCCGCCGACGGGGCCCGGCGCCGCGGCCTATGGGCCGGCGGCGGCCGCGCCGGCTGTTGGGCTGGCGCCGGACCGCGGCGACGTCCGGGCCCGCGCCGAGCCACGGCCGACGCCGGTCTGGCACCGGACCGCGGCGAGATCCGGGCCCGCGCCGAGCCACGGCCGACGCCGCTCTGGCACCGGACCGCGGCGACATCCGGGCCCGCGCCGAGCCACGGCCGCGCCGCTCTGGCACCGGACCGCGGCGCCGTCCGGGCCCACGCCGAGCCACGGCCGACGCCGGGCTGGGCCGGGGCGCGGCGCCGTTCAGGCTGCCGCGGGGCGGGGGTTCCGGGGCGATCGCGGCGGCCGGATGCGGTGCAGGCGCGGGCGGCCGTGGGGCGCCTGGTCGCGCACGAGCGCCACCTCCACGTACTCGAACACCGCCGGCCCGACGCGCAGGATGTCGCCGTCGGACAGCTCGGCGATCGTCACCGCGGCGCCGTTGACGAACGTGCCGTTGACGCTGCGGTCATCAAGCGCGCGCACGCGGTCGCCACGCACGGCCACGATCGCGTGCCGGCGCGAGACGCGCGGGTCCTCCAGGCGCACGTCCGCCAAAAGCCCGCGCCCGATGTGGGTGATCGGCCGCGACAGCGACATCAGCATCGGCACCCCGCGCAGCGCCACCCCAAGGTAGCGCCCCGCGGGCGCGGTGGCCCTGGGGATCAGTAGCTCACGGCTGCGGTGGTCCAGCAGCTCGCCCGCATCGACGGCGCCGTCCGCCGGCAGCCCCAGCGCGGCGGTCGGGCGCTCTGAGTGTTCCTGGCTTGCGTTGGTCATGGCGCACAGCACACACGACCACGTCAACGTCCGGCTGTGGGCAGTCGAAGAATCCGCCAAGCCGCCTTACGGCGGCCCTACAGCCGGCTTGTGGCCTCAGGCGCCGCGCGCACGGCCCGCGCGGCGCCGTCCGCCCTCACGCGCACAGGTGGCGCCTACTTCAGCTCGACGGTGGCGCCGGCCTCCTCAAGCTCGGCCTTGAGCTTCTCGGCCTCGGCCTTGTCGACCCCCTCCTTGACCGGCTTGGGAGCCTCGTCGACCAGCGCCTTGGCCTCCTTGAGGCCAAGGCCCGTGGCGGCGCGCACGACCTTGATCACCTGGATCTTCTTGTCGCCCGCGGCGGTCAGCATCACGTCGAAGGTCGACTGCTCCTCGGCCGCCTCCGCGCCGCCGTCGCCCGACGGCGCCGCAGCGACGGGCGCCGCCGCCGCGACCGCGGTGGCCGAGACGCCGAACGCCTCCTCCAGGGCCTTGATTCGCTCCGACAGCTCGAGCACGGAGATCGACTTCAGCTCGTCGATCCACTCCTGCGTGGTGGTCATCGTTTCCTCCTTAGTCGTCGGACTGCGCCGCGTCCGACGCGGCTGCTTCGGTTGGCTGTGGATCGGACTCGGCGGCCTGCCGGGGCTCGGCTGCCTGCGGGGGCTCGGCGGCCTGCGGGGGCTCGGCTGCCGGCTCGCTGGACGGCTGTGCCTCGACGGGAGCCGATCCGGCCGCGGCGTCCCCGATCAGGCCCTGGTCGGCGATCGCCTTCAGCTGGATCGCCAGGCCGGCGATCAGCGCGTTGAGCCCGCGGGCCAGGCCGGTCAGCGGGGCGGCGATCGTGCCGACCAGCTGCGCGTGCAGCACGTCGCGCGCCGGCAGGCGCGAGATCGAGCGCACATCCTCGGCCGTCAGCGCCGAGCCGTTCATGAGCCCGCCCTTGAACTCCAGCAGGCCCAGTCGCCGGCCGACCTCGCTGAGGACCTTCGCCGCGACGGCCGCGTCGCCGCTCACGAACGTCAGCGCCGTCGGCCCCACGAGCATGGAGCGCAGCTCGGGGACGCCCGCGCGGTCGGCGGCGCGCTCGGTGAGCGAGTTCTTGACCACGCGGAAGCGCGCGTCGGCGTCCCGCAGACGCGCTCTCAGATCGGCCGCCTGGTCGACGGTGATGCCGCGGTAGTCGACCGCGAACACCGCTTCGGCGCCGCCGAGCTGCTGCGCGATCTCCTCAACCACAGCCGTCTTCTGGTCTCTGTTCATCTCCGGGCTCTCTATCAAACAAAACGCCCGCCGATTCGGCGGGCGCCGGGACGGGCACGGCGCTGGGCGCCGGCGCGCTGGGCGGTCCGCCTGCTCCGGGCTTACGCGCAGTCGCGGCCGGAGGTCACCGGTGGGCCGGGTCTTCAGCCGACAGTCTAGGCCGCCAGCGCCTCCTCGACGATGTCGCGCGTGCGCGTCGGGTCCACCTTCACGCCCGGCCCCATCGTCGACGCGAAGGTCACCGAGCGGATGTAGCGGCCCTTGGCCGCCGAAGGCTTGGCGCGTATCAGCTCGTCGATCACCGCCTGATAGTTCTCCAGCAGCCGGCGCTCGTCGAAGTCGCGCTTGCCGATCACCATGTGCACGATCGCGTGCCGGTCGGTCCGGTACTCGACCTTCCCGGCCTTGGACTCGGACACGGCGCGGCCGACGTCCATCGTCACGGTTCCGACCTTGGGGTTGGGCATCTTGCCCGCGGGCCCGAGAATCCGGCCCAGGCGGCCGACGATCGGCATCATGTCCGGGGTCGCGATCACGACGTCGAAGTCGTCGAAGCCCTCCTGGATGCGCTGGGCCAGGTCCTCGGCTCCGACGACGTCGGCGCCGGCCTCCTGCGCCTCGCGCGCCTTCTCCCCCTGCGCGAACACCGCGACCTTGACATCTCGCCCCAGGCCGTGCGGCAGCGCCACGGTGCCGCGCAGCTGCTCGTCGGCGTGGCGGACGTTGAGGCCCGTGCGGACGTGAACCTCGATCGTCTCGTTGAATCGCGCGCTGCTCAGCTGCTTGACCAGCGAGATCGCCTCCGCCGGGCTGTACTCGCGGGACCGGTCGAAGCGCTGCTTGGCGTCGGTGTGTGCCTTCCCGTGCTTGGCCATCTCTCTCCTATCCGACGACCTCGACGCCCATCGAGCGGGCCGTCCCGGCGATGATCCGCATCGCGGCGTCGATGTCCTGGGCGTTCAGGTCCGGCATCTTCTTCTCGGCGATCGCCCGCAGCTGCTCTGAGGTGATCCGCCCCACCTTGGCGCGGTGCGGCTCCGCGGACCCACGCTCCAGCGACAGCGCCTGCTTGATCAGCACCGCGGCGGGCGGGTTCTTGGTCTGGAAGGTGAACGAGCGGTCCTCGTAGACGGTGATCACCACGGGGATCACCGTGCCGGCGTCCGACTGGGTCTGCGCATTGAACGCCTTGACGAACTCCATGATGTTCACGCCGTGCTGGCCGAGCGCGGGGCCGACCGGCGGGGCGGGCGTCGCCTGCCCGCCCACAGCCTGGAGCTTGATCTGCGTGAGCACCTTCTTGGCCACGTCGCCTCCCTGGTCCTAGATCTTCTTGACCTGGTCGAATCCGACCTCGACCGGCGTCTCGCGCCCGAAGATCGAGACCAGCACCTTGAGCCGCTGCGCGTCCTCGTTGACCTCGGAGATCTCCCCGCTGAAGTCCGACAGCGGACCGGAGACCACCTTGACCGACTCGCCGATCGCAAACTGCGCGCGGCTGCGCGGCCGCTCCGCGGGCTCGGTGTGCAGCAGGCGGTCGACCTCGGCCTGGGTGAGCGGAACCGGCTCGTTGGACGCGCCCACGAACCCGGTGACCCCAGGGGTGCCCTTGACCAGCGCCCACGAGTCCTCGTTGAGGTCCATGTTCACGAGCACGTACCCGGGCATCGTGCGCCGCTCGACGGTGATCTTCTGGTTGTCGCGCATCTCCGAGACCGACTCGGTGGGCACGACGATCTGGCGGACGGCCCGCTGCTGGCCCAGCGACACGATCCGGTGCTCGAGGTTGTGCTTGACCTTGTTCTCGTGCCCTGAGTAGGTGTTGACGACGTACCAGCGAAACATTTGCCTGGAGGGGAGCCCCTGGTTACCTGAGGATGAAGTTGACGATCTTGGTCGCGAGGAAGTCCGAAACGCCCAGAAAGACCCCCGCGACGATCACGAACCCGATCACGACCCCCGTGGCCTGCATGACCTGCGGTCGGTCCGGCCACTGAACCCGCTGTAGCTCGCGCCAGCTCCCGCGCAGGAACTGGATCGCCCGCGCGCCCAGCCACGGGGAGGGCGCGATCGAGCGAGGCGCAACGATAGCGTGCTCGCCGCCGTGCCCGTCCTCCGAATCCGCCGGGCGGGTCGCCAGCGCCGCGCCGTTTCGCTGCACCTGCGCATCCTGCTCGTCGCGCCCGGCGACATCCTCGCCGGCGGCCTCAGGATCCCCGTCGAATCCGCCCGCGCCGGCCCCCTGCTCGCGAGGCCGGGGGGCGCTTGCGGTCGCGGGCCCGCGCCACGCGCCGGCTTCGGCGGCCTGCTCCGGCGTCTGGGGCCGGCGTTTGCGGTTGCGGGCCACGCGCAGCTCCCGGCGCGATCAGCGGGTCTCGCGGTGCGCCGTGTGCCGCCGGCACCAGCGGCAGTACTTGCGCAGCTGCAGACGCTCGGGGTTGTTGCGCTTGCTCTTGTTCGTCTGGTAGTTGCGGCGCTTGCACTCCTCGCACGCGAGTGTGGCTGCGATCCGCACGTCTCCACGGGCCATGTAGCGCTTCTCGAAGGTCGATTGGGGACGGGCTCGCCGCGCGCGCGACACCACGACGCCGCGCCGGGCGCTCGGCCGAGTGTAGCGCCCACCGCCGCCGCGGCGGCGCGGCATCCGGGCCGGGCCACGCCGGAGGGCGTGCGCAGGCATAAGCCCGCGCCCAGGCGCTCAGGGCGTGCGCGGCGTACGCCCGCGCCCAGGCGCTCAGGGCGTGCCCAGGCATACGCCCGCGCCCAGGCGATCGGGGCGCGCGGAACCGCTGCGCGCCTTGTTCTGACCGACGGCGCCGCAGGCCGGAGGCGAAAATGCACGCCATGCCGAGCGCGGTGGAGTGCGCGTGATCCGCCTCCTGGGGCTGGCGATCTCGATCGGGGTGGCCGACTCGCTGAACCCGAGCACGATCGCCCCCGCGCTGTACCTGGCCGCCGGCAGGCATCCGCGCCGCCGGGTGGCGGAGTTCACGGCCGGGGTGTTCGTCGTCTACACGCTGGGCGGCATGGCGGTCGCGCTCGGGCCAGGGGAGCTGCTGCTCTCGCTCGTGCCCCATCCGGGCCGGCAGCTCGGGTTCTGGGTCGAGACCATCGCCGGGGTGCTGATGCTCGTCGCCTCCGGGGTGCTGTGGCTGCGGCGCAGGCAGCTGGCCGGGCGGCTGACGCCGAGCTTCACGCCTCGCAGCCGTCGCTCAAGCGCAGTTCTCGGAGCGACGATCACCGCCGTCGAGCTGCCGACGGCGTTCCCCTACTTCGCCGTGATCGCAGCCATGATCGGCGCCGGTCTTGGGCCGCCCCGGGTCGTCTTTCTGCTGCTGGTGTTCAACGTCTGCTTCATCGCCCCGCTGCTGGGGATCCTCGCGACGCTCACGGTCGGCGGGCCCGATGCCCAGGCGCAGCTGGCTCGCGGCAGGCGAAGGCTTGAGGCCAACTGGCCCAAGGTCCTGGCGGCGCTGGCGCTCGTGGCCGGTCTGGTGATCACGCTGCTGGGCGTCACCGGGCTGGGCGCGGCGCACCGAAACGACTTCGGCACGCTCTCGCGCCACATCCGCAAGCTGTTGCACCTGCAGCCCTGAGACCGTGTCCGACGCCGGCCGGCCAAGCCTCCTCGCCAGCCTGGCCGCCGTGGCCGAGGCGCTCGGCTCCGACCCGGCCACCGTGGCCGAGTCGCTGATCGAGGATCTCGACGGGGGGCTGTCCGAGGTCAGGCGGGCGCTTGACCGCGGCGATGCGCGGGCGAGCCTGCGGGCGGCGCACGCCGCGCGCAACGGCGCGCTGTTGATCGGCGACACCCGCCTGCTGAGGCTGCTCGGTGAGCTGGAGGGCGCCCTGCGCGCCCAGGACCTGGCAGCCGCCGGCGCAAAGCTGGAGGAGCTGCGATCCGGCTGGGCACAGGTTCGCCGGGTGCTTCGCCGGGCGAACCGGTCTCGCTGAGCGGCCAACGGGCGCGCGCCCTCCGAGCCGCTCCGGCGAGCCGGCGGCAGCGCGGCGCACGGCCCTCAGGGCTTCGGCGCGAGCGCCGGTGCGGGCCTCAAACCTCCACCCCAAGCGCCGGCACCAGCCGCAACCTCCACCCCAAGCGCCCGCGCCAGCCGCAAACCTCCACCTCAAGCGCCGGCGCCGGCCCCAAACCTTCCACCGAACCTCCACAGCGGCCGCGGCAGCTGGGGTCGCTGCTGTGATCGGCGCGATGGAGGAGCCTGAGCCCGAGTCGCGTGCGGAGCACGCTCGGCGCTTCGCTCCGGCGCAAGCGCTTGAAACGGACCCCGACCGCAGCGTCCTCGTCGTCGACGACCACAGGCTCGGTCGACGGCTGATGGCGCGCGTGCTCGAGCCGGCCGGGTTTGACACCGTCGAGGCGGGCTCGCTGCAGGAGGCGGCGGACGCCCTGACCCGCCATCGGCCGGTCGCGGTGGTGCTCGACCGCTGCCTGCCGGACGGCGACGGGCTCGAGCTGGCGCGCCGCTTCAGAGACGATCCACGGCTCGCCGCCTGCGCGATCGTGGTCTGCTCGGCCTCAGACCGCGGAGGCGAGCACGAGGAGGCGATCAGGGCGGGCGCCGACGAGTACGTCGTCAAGCCGATCGACACGCGCCGGTTCGCCGCGATGCTGGCCGAGCTGGTGGCGCGCCGTCAGCGCGCCGTCCGCACCGCAAGCCGCGCCCGCTGACGCTCCGGCGCGATCCTGACCACGTTCCACGCGAGCCCGAGCCGCTCCATGGCCGAGATGATGACCCCGGAGATGTCGATCTCCCACCAGCGCAGCCCGTGGTAGGCCGAGCGCGGGAACGCGTGGTGGTTGTGATGCCAGGACTCGCCCAGCGACACCAGCGCCAGCCAGCCGACGTTGGTGGAGCGGTCGTCGACGTCGAAACGGCGGCTGCCGAAGAAGTGGCAGACGGAGTTGACCGACCAGGTCACGTGGTGCACGAGGAAGATCCGCACCAGCCCGCCCCACACGAGCCCCCGAAGCGCGCCCGCGAGCGTGAATCCGTGCAACGCGCAGTCCGCCGCCGCCGGGATCGCGAGCGACATCAGCGCCAGCAGCGGGAAGCGACGGCCTATCGCCCTCATCGCCCGGTCCTCATAGAGGTCTGAGGCGTAGCGGCGCCAGTCGGCCTGCCCCTGGGTCTCAAGCAGCCAGCCGACGTGCGCGTGCCACAGGCCGGCCAGGCCGCTCCCGTGCCCCACGTGGGGGCTGTGCGGATCGCCGTCTCGATCGGTGTGGGCGTGGTGCTTGCGGTGGTCGGCCACCCAGTCGAGCACCGAGCCCTGGACCGACAGCGAGCCGAGCACGGCGAAGGTCCGCTCGACCCACGGGTAGCTGGCGAAGGCGCGGTGGGTCAGCAGCCGGTGAAAGCCGACCGTCACCCCGACCGCGGTCGTCAGGTACATCACGGCCATGACCGCCAGATCGGTCGCGTCGACGGCACGGTCCCACAGCATCGCCAGGGCCACCAGCACGCCGGCGAAGGGAACGACGACGCCGATCAGGTTCGCGGTGCGCTCGACGCGGCTCACGTTCACAAGCCTGCCATGCCGCAGAGATGATTTCTTGCGCGTGGGCTTCAGGCGCGAACTGATTTTTCATTCGCCCAGCGCAAGTCGAGGCAGGCTGCGCAGATCGCGCGCGCCGGCCTGGGGAGGCGCGACACGCTCCCGCGGCTGGGCGGCCGGGCCTGGGCACCAGCTGGGCGCGCGGCCCGGAACGTCTGCCGCCGAGCGCAGCAGGGCAGGGCGCGCGTGGCCCGGAAGGTTCGCCGCCGAGCGCGGCAGGGCAGGGCGCGCGTGGCTCGGGAGGTTTGCCGCCGAGCGCCGCCGGGCAGCAAACCAAGGTGCCGCGCGTTACGCGGGCTCACCCGGCATCCGTGTCAAACGGGCTCAACCGGCACGCAGCTCACGCGGCGCGCAGCTCACCGACATCCAAGCTCAACCGATGAGGAGGACCACATGCGACCTCTCAGCGCCCGGCGGCGCCCCGGGACCCGGCTCCTCCGCGGGCCGGCGCTTGTGATCGGCGCGATCCTGCTGGCGGCGGGGCTGTACCTCCTGTACCGACGGCACGCGTTCGTCGCGCTCTCGCAGTTCCCGTCTGGCCATGCGCGGCCGACCGGCGCGGCCGTGGCGGGCATCTTCGCCGTCAACGGCTTCACCGGCGAGCTCACCGCCGCGGCGGGCGGCGTGCTCCTGCTCGGCGCGGCGGGCCGGCGCTCGGCGAGGCTGGCCTCATGGCTGGTCGCGCTCGTGCTCGCCGTCGTCGCCGTCTGGGCGGCGGTGAACCGCGACGACGCGCTGGGGCTGTTCGGCCTTGGCAGGTGGACGATCGTCGGCTACGGCGCGGTGGCGCTGCTGCTGGCCGCCTGCTCGCTGCTCGCCGGCCACGCGCCCGTGCCGCGGAGCGCAACCCTTGCCCCGTCCCACGGCGCGGAGGCGGGCCTGGCCCGGAGCTGGGGAGCGACCCCGTCCCGGGGCACGGAGGCGAACCCCTCCCAGGGCGGGCGGACGGCCCCCGGCCAGCGCGTGGGGCCGAGCGCAGCCCACAGCGAACAGGACAGCCCGGCTCAGATCGAACGCTCCGCGGCGGCCGAGAGCGAGCAGACCGGGGCGGCCCAGGGAGGGCAGGCCGGGGCGGCCTAAAGCGAGTGGGAGCCCCGTGGCCTGGTGAGCCCCCGCCCGCGCGCCTCGGCCCCCGCTCGCGCGCCTCGGGTCCGGGGCGCGCACCTCGGGTCCGGGGCGCGCACCTTGGCTCCGGCGGCGCGCGCCTCGGGTCCGGCGGCGCGCACCTCGGGTCCGGCGCCATCAGCCAAGCGGCCCGTATGCCCCGCCGCCGCCCGGCCGCGCCTCAGGTCCGGCTCTGTTCGGCGAACTGGGCCCGCGCCGGGCCTGAGGCCGAAGGCGCCGCTCCCACCGGGGCGGGGGCGTGGGCGCGGTGCCAGGCGACCGTCGCCTGCAGCTGGTTGAAGGTGAAGTAGTGAAAGCCGGCGATGCCGAGCGATCCGCCGATCTCCGGCGCCAGCGCGCGGTACAGGCGCTCGGGCGCCGAGCGCCTGACGAGACCCAGCAGGGCGCGCGGGCCACGCTGCTTTCGCAGGAACGCCATCGAAGGCCCAACGCCGATCCGCGCCGACATCTCCAGCAGGCGGGTGGCGGCCACCTGGCCGGGCATGCCGATCTGCACCGGCAGGCGCAGCCCGCGCCGCCGCTGATCCTCGATCCAGCCGCGCAGGGTGCGCGGGTCGAAGCACATCTGGGTGGTGACGTAGTCGGCCATCGCCGCCTTGTCAAGCAGCGCACGCTGAAGCGTCTGCTCGTCGATCAACGGGTGACCCTCGGGGTAGCCGGTGATCCCGACGGCGGCGGGCCGCTGCGGATGGCCGGCGATCTCCCCCAGCAGCTCGGCCGCCGAGCCGTAGGCGCCGAGCGGCGGGTCGGCGTCGCCGCCCACCAGGAACAGGTCGTCGATCGAGGCCTGCGCCATCGCACCGAGCAGCTCGTCGAGGTGGGCGCGATCGCGCACCATGCGAGCGGCGATATGCACGGTGACCGCGTGCCCGAGCTCGCGCAGCCGCGCAGCGAACTGGACCGAGTGGTCCGGCCCGTGCTTGGGAGAGCAGGTCACGGTAAGGCGGACCCTCCCCTGAAGCTGCTGTGCCTCACCCTCCGCGCGCGCCAAGGGCAGCACCTCAAAGCGCGCGGTGGGGTCGATGTCAGCAGACAGGCCGGATAGGTCGCTCATGACCAGTGACGGCACGATGGCCGATCCCGCCCGCCGGCGGCACTCTCGAACGATATGGGTTTCCCTGCCTTTGGGAAGTCGATTGCGGGCGGGAATCCGGGCGCGACGTGCCAGGGCCGCCAAGGTCGCCCCCGGTCGGCCGCGATCCTCTCCCGCCCGCGATCGGCGTGCGCCTCCGGCGGCGCCCTCAGTCGGCCGCGATCCTCGCCCGCCCGCGATCGGCGTGGGCCTCCGGCGGCGCCCTCAGTCGGCCGCGATCCTCGGCCGCACGATCCGGACCTTCGCCTGGCCGCCCGGCTTGAGGCCGAGGTGCACCACGGCGTCCCCGACCACGACCCGCTCGATCCAAACGCGCTCGTCCTCATTGAGCGCCGCCAGAGCGGCCACCTGCGCCATCACCTGCGAGAGCCGCGCGATCTGCGCCCGGGTGCCCTCAAGCGTCTCGATGCCGCCATCGGTGGCAAACGTCACGGCGATCCCGTCGCCGGTCTCCCGTGCATCCAGCAACTCGAGGCTCATGCTCGATCCATCTCCGAGACCTCCTGTCTCCTCGTCCAAGCTGGATCCTACCGCTCCGCGGGGGTCGCTGCCACTGCGCCGGGATCGCCTCGGCTGCCAAGAGGTCGCCGCCGCCGCCGCGGGGACCGCCGCCACCGCCGCGGGGACCGCCGCCGCCGCGCCGAGGTCTCCGCCGCCGCGCCGAGGTCTCCGCCGACCCTTCGGGGTCGCTGCCGCAGTCGCCGCCGGCGCCGGCGCAGCCCGCGCCATGTGATGCGGGCCCTCAGGGCTTGAACACCATCAGCGCCACGATCGCCACGAGCGCCGCGGCCGCCGCGAGGTTCGCGGCGCGTGCCCCGCGGTCGTCCAGCAGCGCGCGCAGCTCACCGGTGACCCGGTCGTCTCCCAGCGCGAGCTCGCCGGCGAGCAGTCGCGCTCGCCGGGGCGCACGTCCGCCGAGCGCGCCGAGGACGAGCGCCAGCAAGTACAGGACGATCGCCGCATCAACCCAGCCCGAGCCGTAGCCCCAGCGCCCCAGGTGGACCAGCCACAGCCCGAACACGCCGGTCAGGATCGCGCCGGCTGCGACCAGCGGCACGCCGGCGCGGGCCAAGCCCAGCAGAAGCGCGACCTCGGTGGCCCGCGGCCGGCGCCGCGCGGCCTCGAATGCGACGCCGGCGAGCGTCGCTCCGGCGGCGAACGCGAGCGCGCCGATCAGGTGCATGAACATCGCCACGTCCTGCATGCCGCCAGCCGCGGCCGCTCAGGGCGGCGAGAGATCCAGGTCGGCTGAGTCGTAGGAGACGCCGACGGGCTCAAGCAGCACGCGGCGAGGCCCAGCGAGCACCTCGCCGGCGACGATCGCGCACAGCCCCGCCTCGGAGGCGAGAGCGACCACCCGCTCGCCATCCCCGGGTGCGCAGTAGACGGCGAGCCCGGCACCCATGTTGAACGTCCTGTAGGCCTGGCGCGCGTCCATGCCCGCACGGGCGGCGAGGAACGAGAGCACCTCGGGGACCTCCGGCAGACTGTGGATCCGGTATGTGAACTCCCGCCTGGGGCGCATCAGCTTCAGCAGCCCGTGCCCGGTGATGTGGCTCAGGTAGTGCACGTCGATGCCGCGGCGCAGCAGCGCGCGCACAAGCGGCACGTACATAGCCGAGGGGGCGAGCAGGGCCTCGCCCAGCTCGGCGCCGCTTGCAAGAGGGGTGCTGTAGCCCGCCGCAAGCTCTGCCGCCACCGCTCGCGCCAGCGACGCGCCGTTGGCGTGCAGGCCGCTTGAGGCAACGAGCACGATCTCGTCGCCGGCGGCCAGACGCGCTCCCAGGATCGGCTCGCGACCGCCCGTCAGGATCCCCACGGCGCTGCCGGCAAGCTCAAGCTCCCCGTCGGCGACCAGCCCCGGGAGCGACGGGGACTCCCCTCCGCCCCATGTGGCGCCCGCGTCCTCGCACGCGCGCCGCCAGCCCGCCAGCAGCGCGGCGTGGCGGTCCGGGCGCCGGTACCAGTCAGAGGAGCCCGTGGCGAAGTAGGCGCACACCACCAGCGGGTCGGCGCCCACGCAGCACAGGTCGTTGACGATCGCGGCCACCGCGTCGTAGGCGACGGCCTCGTAGGCCCTGGCGCCGATCCGGCCTTCGACCGCATGGGCGATCAGCGACTTGGTCCCGAGGCCCTCGACCACGAACGCGAGGGTCAAGCCGCAGATCTCAAACACGAACGCCGGCTCGCCGCGCGACTCATCCAGCGCCCTTCCCCCCGCGGCGATCAGCGCCGGCGAGGTCGCCAGCGCCTGGGCGAGCGCCCCGCGCTTGCCCGCGTCAAGCGCCGCGTAGTCCACGCCCGCCGCGGCATAGGGGTCTGGGTGTTGCCGGCGGGCGAGCTGGTCGGGGCGGCTGGGCATCGGTCGGGGCACCGGGCTTGCGGCCGCGGGCGCCGCAATCGTAGTCATCCGCCGGCGGCCGGACGCGCCGCGCGCTGGCACACGGCGCCGCGCGCCGCGCACTGGCGGATGGGGCCGGCCGCGACGCGCACCGGCGGGTGGGCGCGTATAGACTGCGCGCGCGTGGCCCAGCACCACCGCCAGCGGACCGGCGGCTGCCTCTGCGGTGGCGTCGCCTACGCGGTGCGCGGCCCGATGTCCGATGTCGTGGTCTGTCACTGCAGCCGCTGCCGGCGCACGCATGGACACACCGGGGCCTATGCGGAGTGCGCCGCGGCGGACCTAGAGCTCACCGCCTCCGAGACGCTCGGCTGGTACGCCGCCGACGGACGCGAGCGTGGCTTCTGCAAACGGTGCGGCGCGAGCCTGTTCTGGCGGATGCCCGGTGCTGAATCGGTCTTCGTCACCGCGGGGACGCTAGACCAGCCGACCGGCCTGCGGACCGTCGCCCACGTTCACTGCGACAGCCGCGGGGACTACTACGAGCTGCCGCCCGACGGGGTTCGCCACCCCGGCGACTCGCCGTAGCGGCCGTCAGTCGTCATCGTCGGGCAGCCTCGGCGCAAGGGCGTCGATCGCCGCCTGGGCCAGCTCCTGCAGCCGCCCCTCCGCTGCCGGCGAGTACACCGGGCCCGCCCCGTCGCGCACCAGCATCCGCGCCTGCGCCACCCCGCGCACATCCACCGGTGCGGGGGCGATCAGCATGCGGGCAAGCTCGCGAAGCACGGGCTCGGCGGCGAGCACCTGCCGGCGGCACGGCAGGACGCACATGCGCGCGGGGGCCGGCGGCCAGCGAGCGTCGCGCAGCACGCGCTCGATCTCACGCGCGATCGCCGCGCGGCTGGAGCGCCCGATCAGCTCGCGCGCGCGCAGCGAGAGCTCCGCCTGGGCATCCGGCGAAGCGCCGGACGCGAGCGCGCGGTCAAGGTGCCACCGGCGCAGGCGCACCGCAAGGCGCAGGGCCCGGCCACGGCGCTCGCAGGAGACGAGGCTCGTGCCGTCGGGCCGGGTGAGAAGCAGCACATCCATCGCACCGACGGTGGTGTACGCGGATCGGACGCGACGCGCGAGATTCCGACAGCGGTGCTGCTCACAGGCCAGCGTGCGCCGCGTGCGATCCTATCGCTCCAACAGCGATGCTTGACACGAAGCTGACCGGGCGCGGGGTCGGGTCGGGGCTCGACGCGCTCGACGCCGTGCTCGGCGGGCTGTTCTGGGGCGACAACGTCGTCTGGCAGCTGGAGGGCGCGCCGTCGCAGCCGTTCTACACGGCGATCGCGGGACGGCGCGAGCAGTTCGACTCACGGCTTTTCGTCGCCCTGCGCGAGGACGCCGAGCCGCCCGCGCCGGGGCTGGAGCTGATCCGCGCCGGACCCGGGACGACGCTTCCCGGCGCAGCTGACCTCCTGCGCGAGCTCTCGAGGCTTTGCGCCCCCCGCAGACGGCGACTTGTGCTGTTCGAGACGATGGACTCGATGCTCGCCGTCTGGGGACTGGCGACGACACAGGCGTTCTTTGCGCGCTGCTGCCCGATGCTGCTGGACGTCGGCGCGATCGCATACTGGTCGATGAGCGCAAGCGCGCCCCAGGCGCTGCGTGACACGGTCGCCTCGGTGACGCAGTGCGTGCTGCGCGTGGATGAGCGCAGCGTGCGCGTCACCAAGGCCGAGGGCCGGCCGCGGGGCGTGCGCGGCTCGGTTCTTCACTGGTATGTGGAGGACGGCCGGCCGGTGCTGGAGGCCGCCGATGTGATCGCCCGCGTCGCGGCCTCCCTGCGATCGTTGCGGCGCGCCCGTGGCCTCAGCCAGCACGAGCTGGCCGACCTGGCGGGGGTGACGCCGAGCGCCATCTCCCAGGCCGAGCGGGCCGAGCGCGGCCTGTCGCTGGCGACGCTGGCGCGGCTCAGCGCCGCGCTTGAGATCACCGTCGACGACCTGCTTCACGGCGAGGACCCGGAGCCCTACCGGATCGGCCGCCGCGCGGTCGACCGCTCCGGCGGGGCGTCGACCACGGCCCCGCTGCTGACCGACCCATCCGGCCTGAGCGTCGACCTCGTGCGGCTGCGCCCGCGCGAGGCCGGCGGGCCGCAGGACTCGCCGGGCGCCGGGACGGTGGCGGTGCAGCCAACTGGGTTTCGCGGGATCGTGGCGGTGGCGCAGGGGCTCGTCCAGGTGCTGGTGGCCGGGCAGGCTCCGGCCGTGCGTGCCGGCGAGGTGCTGATCGCCGACAGCGAGCGCGTAGCCGGCTGGCGCAACATCGGGCGCGCAGACGCGGTCCTGTTCTGGATCGTGGTCGGGCCGCCGCCGGCCGGCGCGCAGAGACCACGCTGAAATCGTCTGCCGTGATCGCCGGCGCAGGCCACGCGCGCCGACCTGAGCCGAGCCTGGGCCCGCCGGCACCGGCCACGCGGGCCGCCGAAAGCGATCGCCCAAGACCGCTGGGGGCGGCCGACGTGAGACCGACCATCACGTCTACTTCGATTCCCGCGTGCCGGCGCGATCGCCCACGACCACCGGGGGCAGCCGGGGCACCGGTGAAGCGGTCGGCTACGATCCCCGCCACCATGGGCCGAGGATCCCGCCGCCGGACATGACCGAGGGCTCGCCGCGCGGCGGCGCGGTCGTGTTCGGAGCGCGCAACCTCGGCCGCGCGATCATCCGGGCCCTGGTGGCCGAGGGCTGGTCCGTGGCGGGAGCCGCCCGCTCGGAGGCGACCCTCCAGGGAGTGCGCGAGGAGGGGGCACTGGCGCTGAGCGCCGACGTGACCGATCCGGTCAGCGTCCGCTCCGCGCTCGAGCGTGCCGCCAACGAGCACGGCGACGTGCGCCTGGCGGTCAACGCCGCCTCCTCCTACGGCGGCGATCGCAGCGGCCCGTTCGGCGGCGGACCGATCACGCAGGCCCCGCTCGAGGCCTTCGACGCGTGGGCCGCGGCGCCCGCCCGCAGCGCCTTCTCGTTCCTGTCGGCCGCGGGAGCGTTCGCGCTCGAGCAGGGTGGTCCGGCGACCCTGGTGCAGGTCACGGGCGGCTCGGCGCGGCGGCCGCGCGAGGGGCTCGGCCTGTGGGCCGCCGGGGCATTCGGCACGCGCGCGATCGCAGGCGCGGCGGCACTGGAGCTGCGCCCGCACGGCATCCAGGTGGCCCTTTTGATCGTCGATGCCGGCATCGAGCCGCTCACCGGCGCCGGCCGGCCGGGGGTGGCGCGCGAGCAGCTGGCGGACCCCGCGCGGATCGCCGACGCGGTCCTGTTCCTCGCCGGCCAGGACGCGCGCGCCGCGACCCACGAGCTCGTGCTCACGCCGCTGGCCGAGCGCTGGACCCCGTAGCCCGGATCATGCCGCTCCCCGGGTCTGGACCCCGGCGCCCGGGTCGCGCCGAGCGCTTGCCCTGTGGTCTGGATCGCCGTGCTCGCTGGCTCTACAGCTCAAGCCCGACGAGGGTCGGCTCGACCTCGAGCGTCACCCCGAAGGCCTCGCGGACACCGTCGCGGATCACGCGCGCGAGCTCGATCAGCTCGCGCGCGCTCGCACCGCCGCGGTTGACCAGCGCGAGCGTGTGCTTGGTGGAGATCGCCGCCCGCCCCAGCGCCTGACCGCGCCTGAAGCCGGCTCGCTCGATCAGCCACGCGGCCGAGGTCCTGACTCGCCCGTCCGGCTGGGGCCACGCCGGCGGCCGGCCCTCAGGCTGGGCCCACGCCGACGGCCGTCCCTCCGACCGAGGCCACCCGGGCGGCCCGCCGTGACCGGGAGCATCCCGTGCAGGCCCACGCCCGCTGGAGTTCGCCAGCGCGCGAGCCCGCCGCGTCAGCGACTCAAGCTCGTCGCGCTTCAGGACGGGATTGACAAAGAAGGAGCCCACGCTGACCGTGTCGGGGTCGTCGGGGTCGGGCACCATCCCCTTGCGCCGGCGCAGCGCCAGCACCGCCTCGCGCACCTGCGACAGCGACGGGCGGTCGCCCGGGGCGGCGTCAAGCGCGGCGGCGAGCTCCTCGTAGCGCAGCGGGCGGGCCAGCGGCGAGCGCTCGAGCTCGAAGGTCACCTCCAGCACCACGCGGCGATCGCCGCGCCGCAGCGCGCTGGTGCGATAGCCCAGCCGGCAGTCCGCGGCCGGCAGCTCGACCACGCGCCGCAGCATGCGGTCGTATGCCCGCACCGAGACCAGCGTGTCGGAGACCTGCTGACCGTAGGCGCCGACGTTCTGGATCGGTGTCGCGCCCGCGAGCCCGGGTATGCCGGACAGGCACTCGATCCCGGCCAGGCGCTCCTCGACGGCCCGCGCGACGAGCTCGTCCCACGGCTCGCCGGCAGCGACGCGCAGGCGGACTCGCCCGCCGCCGGCGGCGCGCTCGAGCGCGACCCCGCGTGAGGCCAGCCGCACGACCGTGCCGTCGAACCCCTCATCGCAGACGACCAGATTGGACCCCGAGCCGATCACGAGCGCCGGCTCGCCGTGCGCGTCGGCGGCGCGCACCGCCTCGATCGCCTCCTGCTCGTCGGCGGCATCGATCAGCCGGCGCACGGGGCCTCCGACGCGCACCGTGCTGAGCTGGGCGAAGGTGACCCCCGAGCCCGCGGCCGGCCCGGGGTCTGGGAGCGTCCAGGTCACCACGCGAGGTTATCCGCCCCGGGCCCGCGACCGGCCCGCCCGGCCAGCGACCCGAGGCCGCCGCCGCCACCGGCGGCCGCGAGCGCGACCCTGCGGACGGCGGAGCACGACCCGGCAGCCGTCAGAGCGCCACCGGCGGCCGCCAGAGGCGACCGGGCGGCCGTCAGGGCGCGGCAGGCCGCCGTCAGGGCACGACCGTGACGAGCGTCCCGTAGGTGAGGTACCCCCACGCCTGCTCGGCGGCCGCGTACGGGAGCTCGACGCAGCCAAGGCTCTGGGGATAGCCGAACGAGGCGCGCGGGAAGTAGTGGACGGCATCGCCGCCGTTGAAGTACGCCACCCAGGCCACGGGGTCCGCGTAGTGAGAGCCGTCGAGGTTGGTGCCCTGCATCACCTGGCTTCGCAGCCTCAGGTAGACGGGGTAGGTGCCCAGCTGGGTCGGTGCTCCCGGAACGCCGGTGTTCGCCAGCGAGCGCAGGACGATGTGTCCGTCGTGCCAGACGGTGAGCGTCTCCGGGCTTGACTCGCTGGCGATCGCGTACGAGTAGCCGACCGGCGCGCGCCTGCCGGCCTGCTGATCGCGCTCGAGCGCCGCCCATACGGCGGGCCCCGCAACCCCGTCCATCGGCAGGTTGTGCGCCGCCTCGAACGCCATCAGTGCGCCGCGGACCATCAGCTGGCGATCGTGAGCCCAGAGGATGTGCAGCGAGGCCGGCCAGCCGGCGTCGAACAGCAGCCGGCCGGCGGGCGGCGCGAACAGCGCCGCCTCGTCGGCCTGCAGCCGCGTGCGGGCCACGCCCGGGGCGTGAGAATGCCGGCGCTGGCGCGCGGGGCGAAAGCTCAGCGGCAGGTAGCCCTGCTGGGCGAGCAGCTGCAGCAGGCGGGTGGGCGACGGAGCGCCGATCGTGAAGGTGAAGCGCAGCGGGGCGCGCAGCCGGGCGCCCTGCGCCGAGGCCACCGCGCGCCCAACGATGACGGTGACGCGTGAGAACGGCGCGTAGGCGCCGCGCGGCGTGAAGCGAAGCGTCGTGGGCGTCGAGAGCGTCCAGTCCCCGGCGGTCCGGGGTGAGAGCGACGGCCGGCGCACGTCGGCGGCGCTGAGCGGCTGCGAGAAGCGGATGAAGATCGAGGCCAGCCCTCCCGCGCGCCCGCGCGGGCCCCAGGAGAGCACGCGAAGCGGAGGCGGCGGGGCGCTGGTGGTCGTCGTCTGGGGCGCCGGGGCGCTCGTACCCGGCGCCGATCCGGGGGACGTCGTCGTGGAGGAGGAGCCCGGCGAGGCGGTCGACTGCGACGGCGCTGCGACGCTCGGCGTGGGCGGCGCGCCGGCCAGCGCCACGCCTGTGGCGCCGAGGGTGCCGAGCGCCAGCGCGACGGCGGCGCTCACAGCCCGTGAAGGCAGGCGCCGCGTGCGGGGTGTGCGCGGCGCGCCGTCGAGCATGCGCGCGACGTTACCACGAGCGCCCCCGCGCCCGGTGCGCTCGGCTGCGGCGCTCGCGGGCCGTGTGGCCTGCGCTTGCTTGAAGCTCCGCAACCAGGTCCGTCGGCCTTCAAGCTCATCGCCCGGCAGCGTCGATGGTGCATGCCGGCAAGGCCCGCCCCACCGATTCCGCAGTCTCGTTAATGTGATAACGTTCCCTTGGGAGGTCTGGGCTGGCGCGCTCGATGCCGTCGGTGCCCGGTGCGGTCATGCTCGCGATCACCGCGCGCACGGTCGCAAGGAGGGACATAGGAGAGGGACAGGATGCCGTCGACGGCAACGCAGAGCTTCGACTTTCGCCCGGTGCACGCGCCGCTGAGCGCGCCGCAGCCGCGGCTGGGCGTGGCGGTCCGCACGGTGGTCCGTGCATTGCAGGCAATGCAAAAGGAGGCTCTCGTCGCCTCCAGCGAGAGCGGCTGCGTCTGGCGGCTGGTGTCCGACGAGGGTCCCTACCTGGCCGGCAGCGATCTGGCGCCTCCGCCGCTCGGGGTGTTCGTTACCGGCCTGGTGAGCGCCAATGCCAACGCGCTGCTCGCGCTCGCCTCAGAGCGCGGGATCCGGCTGGCCAACCTGCGCTTGACCCAGGACACCTTCTATTCGATGGAGGGATCCGCGCTGCGGGGAACCATGACAGGGGGCGCGCGTTCGCCCTCCCTGCACGTCGAAGCCGCGTGCGATCTGACCGATGCGGAGCTTGGATCGCTCGCGGTCGACGCGGTCGCCACGAGCCCACCGGCGGGGCTCATCGCGGGGGTTCACGAGAGCCTGTTCGCGCTGATCCACAATGGCGCACGAACAGCGACCGGTCGCGTCGGCGAGCTGGTGGCCGATGCGCCCGAGGATCCTCAGCGCCTCTTTGAGGCCATGCGGGTGCAGAGGGAGCCGGACGAACCGTTGATGCACAGGGCGGCGGAGGTGGAACCGACGGAGGGCGAGGGCGGCGTCATGAGCTCGTTGCGACCCGAGCAGAGCCGCACCCTGCACGCGCGCGCGGTGTGCACGATCCGCCCCGACGGGACAAAGCAGATCGACCAGTACCTGTTCAAGCCCAGGGGTTCGCAGTTCCGGATGCTGTCCGACGAGCGCGGACGCGCGCCCGATGCCCTCAGCTACCTGGCAGCCGGGATCGCTCTGTGCTTCATGACCCAGCTTGGACGCTACGCCAGCATCACAAGGCAGAAGCTGGACCGCTACAGGGCGCTCCAAGACATGCACCTGTCAGGTAACGGCGGACCGGCGGCGCCGATCGAGACGCACGTCTTCCTTGACACCCCCGGCGACGCCGACGCCGCCCGCAAGATGCTGGACATGGGCGAGCAGACCTGCTTCTTGCACGCGCTGTGCAGAACCCCGCTTGAACAGGAGGTCACGGCGCGCAGCGCCGCCGGCTCCCCGCGCTCGCTCTCAACCGATGGTGAGGATTCGCAATCGCCAGGGTCGCCGGCGAGCATCGCGGCCGGTGGCCCGCGCTGAACGGAGGAGGCACACGATCACCGGTCACCAGCTCACATCACAGGCCCCGCCGCCGATTCCGGTCTGGGCCGCAACCGACCCTTACCCCTCCTTCATGGAGGTGGTCCGCCACCGTCGCAGCGTGCGGAAGTTCGAGCCCGGGCGGCGTGTGCCGCGTCAGACGCTGCTGAAGATCATGGAGGCGGGACGGTGGGCGCCCAGCGGAGCCAACGCACAGCCGTGGGATTTCATCTGCGTTGACGACGACGAGATCCGCCGCCAGGTGTGCGAGGCGTTCCTTCGCCAGGGCGCGCGACTGCGCCGCAGCACAGAGCGCTTCCCCGCGGTCAACAAGAGCTTTCTGGCCAACACGGTGGCAATCATCCTGGTGCTCGGCGATGAGCGCTTCAAGTCCTGCTTTCCGCAGGGGGCAGACCGGGCCAGCGACGAATACGCGGCCAACAACGAGAACATATTCTTCTGCTCGCTGGGCGCGGCGATCCAGAACATCCAGCTTGCGACGATCGCCTGCGGCCTGACATCCGCGTGGCTGTCAGGCGGCGGTGAGGACCAGACGGCGGAGGAGCTACGCGAGATCCTGGGCTTCCCCCGCTCGGCTCGCCCGTACGGAACCGTGCCGATCGGATACCCCGCCCGTTACCCGGAGTCCAAATGGCGTCGCCCGCTTGAGCAGATGGTGCACTGGAATGGCTTCGACGCCGAGCAGTATCGTCCTGGAGAGCTCATCGAGCACTACGTCAGCCACGTCCGCTCCTTCGCCATGTACCGCCCCTACGAGAGCATGGAGCAGTGGGACGATGTGGATGAGCGCTTGGGCGAGTTCCGGCACGCTTACACGCAGCGCGTCACAAATCCCTCCGGCGTGCTGCCTCAGTCCAGCCCCGGGCGCTGATCGGCGGCTTTGCTGCCTGTAAGTGCAGGCAGCGCCGATCGGCGGCCGGGCCGCCTAGACCGAAGTTCCCGCCGATAACTGGCGTTTGAGAGGCCGGAACCCCGGTGGTTGCTGGGGTTTCGGCCTTTCTGGGGTTGTCGTATGTAGTCATCAATAAGGTGATGGGTCTGTCCGGTGCG
>Ga0070737_10001803_pt1 | contig 28511 bp, 30 predicted proteins | sample Coa_R1_10_FD_66438 | JGI IMG/M metagenome (GOLD analysis project Ga0070737, IMG submission 66438) | Surface soil microbial communities from Centralia Pennsylvania, which are recovering from an underground coalmine fire - Coalmine... | ecosystem: Environmental > Terrestrial > Soil > Unclassified... | reverse complement strand
CCGGGCCGGAAGTCCGGACTAGCGCCGCACGTTGCGGGGCGGCGAAACGAAGCCAATTTTGCCCTCCCAACCCGATCCGGGCCGGAAGTCCGGACTAGCGCCGCACGTTGCGGGGCGGCGAAACGAAGCCAATTTTGCCCTCCCACCCCGATCCGGGCCGGAAGTCCGGACTGGCGCCACACGTTGCGGGCGGCGAAACGAAGCCAATTTTGCCCTCCCACCCCGATCCGGGCCGAAAGTCCGGACTGGCGCCGCACGTTGCGGGCGGCGAAACGAAGCCAATTTTGCCCTCCCACCCGCTTCGGCCCAGAAATCCGCGCCCGCGCCGCACGTTGCGGGCGACAAAACGAACCCAATATCTCCACTTTGCCGATTTCGGGTTCGTTTCGTCTGATCGTGGTGCACTCTGGGGGTGAATGCGTATCCTTAGCTTGTCGGGCCTGCGCAGGGCGGACTCGCGGCGGCAGGGTGGATGCGGGTAGCGTATGGAAATCCTGGCGATTGAAAGCCGCGGGACCGTCGCCCGGTTCGTTTCCGATTGCGTGGAGCACACCGTTCCGTAAGGAGAGAGGCGCTAATGGGGAAGTGCGGATCTATATATGGCAAGCGTGGCACAAAGGAGAGCCGCCTCCGATTTCATTATGATTCAGGGGAGGAGCGATTTCCGCGACGCCGAACTGGGGGGTGACCCGGAAGTGTAAGAAATAGAGTGGATTAGCGGTTTTGAAAAAATCATTTTTGGGCGTGATCGACTGGGTACGTGAATTCCTTCTTCGGTACCGATCCGATCAGGAACAACATGGAATCGTCCCGCGCGTAGTTTAGCGCCGGGTAGGGCTGAAATTGACCTGCATGAAACCGGCATTGGCGCCGGTCCAAAGGTTGGCGTCGATGGCGCCGAGGTAATTGAAGAACTGCCGGGCCTGTTCGCCGGTCAAAGCTTCGCCGTAGGTAACCACGGCGTAGGGATTCGCAAACGTGTAGGGGTTTTTCTTATCGAAGACGCGGCTGAACTGAGCAGTGCCGCCCTGGTTCAGCACGCACCCCAAGGCGTTGTCGAGCGTGAAAATGTCCGCCTGACGGGCGGCCAGAGGCCCTCGCGTGGCGCGTTCTGAGCCTTCTTGGCGGAGGCGCTAGAGGTGGTGGCACAAGAGCCCCAGCGTTGATACGCATGGCCGTGCGCTTTGATTCATTACCGCGTAAACCGCGTCCCCTGCTTCCGTCGATGCCGCTCCAGCGCCAGCTCGATCAATTGATCGAGCAGCTTGGGAAAAGCAATTCCGCTGCGCTCCCACATTTTGGGGTACATGCTGATGGAGGTGAAGCCGGGGATGGTGTTGATTTCGTTGATGTAGAGCTTGCCGGTCGCCGATTCCAGCAGGAAATCGACCCGCGCCATCCCTTCGCAGTCCACGGCACGGTAACACTCTACCGCGAGGCGGCGCAATTCTTCGGTTTTCTCCGCGGGCAGATCGGCCGGGACCTTGGTTTGGGCTTTATCGAGCAGGTACTTATCTTCGTAATCGTAGAACTCGCGCGAGGGCAGAATCTCGCATGGCAGAGAGGCCATGGGCGCTTCGTTGCCCAGCACCGCGCACTCCAGTTCGCGGCCGATGATGCCGCGCTCGACTACGATCTTGGTGTCGTACTCGCCGGCCACGCACACCGCCCGTTCCAGTTCTTCGCGGTTGCGCGCTTTGGAAATTCCCACCGAAGAGCCGAGGTTGGCCGGTTTCACGAACATCGGAAATGGGAGGGCGTTCAGAATCGCTTCGATATCCTTTTTATCGCGGGTAAAGGCGACGTAGTCTACAACCGGCAACATCCGTTCCGCGCAGACACGTTTCATCAGCTCTTTGTCCATCGCCACCGCGGATGCCAGCACGCCCGCCCCAACGTAGGGCAGCCCCGCCAGCTCCAGCAGGCCTTGCACGGTGCCGTCTTCGCCGAACGTGCCGTGGAGCACCGGGAAGACCACGTCGATCTCCGGTTGCGCGCCCGGTTCGGGCAGGATGGGCCTGGGGCTCCACTTGCCTTCCTTATCGATGAAATAAGGGAGTTGCTCGTATTTTGCCGGGTCCAGGCCCGCCATCACGGCTTTGGCCGAGCGCACCGAAATCTCGTGCTCACCGCTGCGCCCGCCGTAGAGAATTGCCACGCGCAGCTTCATAAGATCCTCTTGCCCAGAGCGGACATCACCAGTTCCACGGCCAGATCCGCCGTGCGGTTCGACTCGTCGATCACTGGATTCACCTCCACTACTTCCAGTGCCAGCATCTCGCCCGAATCGCAAATCATTTCCATTGCCAAATGCGCCTCCCGGTACGTGGCGCCCCCGCGCACGGGAGTGCCCACACCCGGCGCGTCCCGCGGATCCACAAAATCCATGTCCAGCGAAAGGTGAAATCCGGCCGTGCCGTCGCAGGCCAGCCGGATGGCCTCTTCCATAACGGCGCGCAGGCCGCGTTCGTCGATATCCCGCATCGTAAACGCGCGCACGCCCGATTCGCGCACGTGCGGCTTTTCCATCGCGTCCACGTCCCGCAAGCCCACGATCACGGCATTCCGCGGGTCCACCTTGGGAGCGTAGCCGAACAGGCCCGCGAGCTCGGGCGGGCCCAGCCCCACCACGCAGGCTAGCGGCATGCCGTGCACGTTGCCGCTCGGAGTGCTTTCGGGCGTATTCATATCGGCGTGGGCATCCAGCCAGATCAGGCCCATTTTCCGGCCCCGCTCGCGGCAGTATTGGGAAACGCCGCTGGCCGTGCCGACGGCGATCGAATGGTCGCCGCCCAAGGCGAGCGGCAGCCGCTCGCGCGACAGGCTTTGGTGTACAGCATCCGCCAGACGCCGGCAGGTGGCCGCGATCTCCGGCAGATACTTGGCGTGCTGATTGCCGGGAGAAGCCGTTTCCGCCTGCGCGACCTCCACATTGCCCAGATCCTCCACCACATAGCCGAGCGCGGCGATGCGGCCGTTCAGGTTGGCCACGCGCAGCGCCGAAGGCCCCATATCGACCCCGCGCCGCCCCGCTCCCAAATCGAGTGGGGCGCCGATGATGGAAATGTGAGAAGGCCGCATGGCTACGCGGGGGCCATGGCCGGTTGAGGAGTCAGGAGCCAGAAGTCGGGGGGCAGGAGGGGAAGACCGCTCCCTGACGGTCGCGGCTCGGTAGGGTTTCGGGCATGGGCAGAGAACTTCATATCGAGCCGATTAAAACTCCGCGTTACCGGGAAACCGCGGAAATGGGATCACGTCGCGGATGTTCTTCATGCCGGTCAGATACATCAACATCCGTTCGAAGCCCAGACCGAAGCCCGCGTGCTCGACGCCGCCGAAACGCCGCAGGTCCAGGTACCACCAGTAACTCTCTTCTTTCATGCCCCGCGCGGCATGCTCGCGGATGCGGCTGAGCAGCGCATCGTGCCGCTCCTCGCGCTGGCTGCCCCCAATGATTTCGCCGATGCGCGGCACCAGCACGTCCATGGCGGCCACTGTTTTACCGTCATCGTTGGCCCGCATGTAAAACGCTTTGATCTCCCGCGGGTAATTGGTCACGATGACCGGTTTTTTCAGCAGATCCTCGGTCAGGTAGCGCTCGTGTTCGCTTTGCAGGTCGCAGCCCCATTCCACCGGGAATTCGAAATTGCGGCCGGATTTCCGAAGCTGTTCAACGGCTTCGGTGTAGGACATCCGCTCGAACGGCCCGGCAATCACGTTTTCGAGCGTCTGAAACAGCTCCGGGTCGTACCATTTGCTGAGGAACCGCAAGTCGGGCCCGCATTCTTCGAGCACCTGTTCGATCAGGCTTTTTAGGAACGCTTCCGCCAGGTCCTGGTCGTCGTTCAGGTCGCAGAAAGCCATCTCCGGCTCGATCATGTAGAACTCGGCCAGATGGCGGGGCGTATTGGAATTCTCCGCCCGGAAGGTGGGACCGAAGGTGTACACATTGGCGAAGGCCAGCGCCAGGATCTCGGCTTCCAGTTGACCGCTGACCGTCAGATATGTGCGCCGGCCGAAGAAATCCTCGCGGAAATCGGCAGGCTTGCCGCTTTCCAGGTCGAGCGTGGTCACCTGGAACATCTGGCCCGCCCCTTCGGCGTCGGAAGAGGAAATCACGGGCGCCTGAATCAACAGAAAGCCGCGATCCTGAAAAAATTTGTGAATCGCGCGGGCCAGCACGTTGCGCACCCGGAACACCGCCCCGAACGTGTTGGTGCGCGCGCGCAAATGGCCGAGCGGCCGCAGCGTCTCCAGGTTATGTTTCTTCTTCTGCAGCGGATATTGTTCCGGATCGGCGGCGCCATGCACCACGAGCGACCGCGTCTTCAGTTCCACCGCCTGCCCCTTGCCCGGCGAAGCCACGAGTTCGCCCTCGGCGCTCAGGCTAGCGCCGGTCGTGATGCGGGCAATCACCTCCGGGGGCACCACCCCTTGCTCCACCACCACCTGCAAATCCGTGGCGGAGGAGCCGTCGTTCAGTTGAATGAAGTGGACGTTCTTGCCGTCGCGCCGCGTCTTCACCCATCCCCGCGCGGTAACGGAAGTGCCGGGAGCCTGCCGCAGCAGGTCCCGGATGTAGCTGCCGGGAAGAATCACTGCGCCGCTTCCTGAGCCTCCAGCCGTTCGAAAATTTGCTGCACGCTTTCCAGCGGATTCGGAAACTGCGCGTTCTCCTTCAACTCCAGAACCAGCGGGTATTGGTCCGCGCGGCTGCGCAGAAGCTGCATGGTTTCGCGCCAGTTGATGGTGCCGCCCCCGGAAAGGAAAGGAAACAGATGAATATCGGCCTTGCCGTCGTTATCATGGATATGCGTCGAGCGAATTTTGGCCTTCATAATGTCGAAGGCGGCCGGGATGCCCTCGCCGATATTCGCGTGGCCGGTATCGAAAACGTAATTCAGGCCCAGGTGGGTCAGGTCCTCGAAGTTGCGCAGGCGCTCGGCGGAGGAAAGCTCGTTCGGAATATTTTCCAGCAGCACTTCCACCCCCCGCTGGCGGGCAAACAGGCTCAATTCTTCGAGCGCGCTGAACGCCGCATCGAACTTGCGCGGGTCGTATTCCTCCTGGGAAACGCCCATGTGCTGGATCATGTACTTCATCGGGATCACTTCCGCAATCTCCAGCGCCCGCTTGATTTCGTCCACCGCTTTCAGCCGCTGCGTCTTGACCGTCTCGGTTATGGTAATGACGGCGTGCGGCCCCGAGCGGCCCCAGATTTCGTCGGTGTACATGGGCGCGTGCAACGAGTGCAGCTTCATTTCGGAATCGCGGAACCAGTGGCCCAACTCCGCGATTTGCGCTTTGTTGCGATAGTCCAGATGCTGGCGCGCGCAAAAAATTTCCACCGCCAGGATTCCCGCCTGCTGGATGCGGCTCAACATCGCCGTTGTCAGGCGATGATTGACAAAAAGGTGCGTGGAAAGTACGTGATTCATTCGAGACGTAATCTCGATTCTACCGCGGCGATTCTATCCGGGCAGCTATCGTCTCTTCAGCGCCTCTAATTCCTCGAGCGTCCGCGGCCAGTCCTCCCGCAGCAGCCGCGAAAGCCCGCGGTCGGCCAGCAGCCGCCCGCCGGTCTGGCAGGCCGGGCAGTAGTTCGTCTCGTTCGCAGCATAGCGGATGCGCCGCACTTTCCCCCCGCAGCGCGGGCACGCCTGCCCGTACTTGCCATGCACCGCCATTTGCGGCCGGAAGGCGGTCACTTTCTCGGGAAACTTGCCGTCCGCCTCCAGCCGCAGCCGCTCCGTCCATTCGAGCAGCACTTGTTTGGTTGCATGGTAGAGCCGCTCCATTGCTTCGTCGTCCAGCCGCTGCGTCATCGCCACCGGCGATAATTGCGCGCGATGCAGGATCTCATCCGAATACGCGTTGCCGATCCCGCTGAACAACCGCGGATCCGTCAGCGCCCGCTTCAACGTATGATTCTCGGCGCGCAGCACCGCCCGAAACACCGCGCAATCGGCATCCAGCACTTCGATGCCACCCGCATCCAGCGCCCGCAACCCCGCTTCGCCCGCCACCACGCACAGCGCCGCCCGGCGCTGTGTTCCCGCCTCCGTCAGCAGCAGGAAACCGGAATCGAACTCGAATACGGCCAGGTGATTTTTTGAAGTCAGGCTCGGAAGCCGTTCCCGCCAGTGCAGCCGCCCGGCAATCATCAGGTGGAGCGCCAGCCACAAATCGCCTTCCAGGCCGAAACAAATGCGCTTACCCAGCCGGCGCACTTCTTCCACCGTTTTCCCAAAAACCGATTCCAGCGGCGGCGCGGCCGTGCGCAGCAGAAAAGGCCCGCGCACCCGCACCCGCTCCAGCCGGCGCCCTACTACGCGCGCGCGCAACGCTTCCACATAAACCGTGACGTCCGGCAGTTCCGGCATGGATTTGGGTTGGCAGGCGGAACGCCTGCCCCACCTACTTACGGGTTGGCGGCGAAGCGCCTGCCCCCACCTTATTATTCGTTCTTTGCCTGATTCAGCAGCGGAATGTCCTTCGAGGGCTTCGGCGGCGGCAGCGATTTCAGATACGCGTAGATGTCCGTCAGATCGCGATCGCTCACCACCTTCTCGCTGAACGCCGGCATCGCTCCCGCCGGCCGCCGCACATACCGGATCACGCCCTGTAACGACAGGCTTGTCGCGGCGATCCGCGCCCCATCCCGGCTGCCCTGTCCCACCGTCCCGTGGCACTCCCAGCAGCTATCCCGCATGAAGAGCCGCTTGCCGTTTTCCGCATTTCCTTGCGATGAGGACTGCGCAGCGGCGAAAGCCGGTATTAACAAAAGCAAGGATGCGTATTTCATTGCACGTACCTCATGTCCGTCCTAGCGCGGCTGCGTCACCAGGTCGATCAGCGCGGGCTCGCCCTTCTTCACCACTTCGAGCGCCGCCTTGATCGCCGGCCCCAAGTCGTTCGGGTTTTCGATCGGCCCAGCGCTGTACATGCCGTACGCCTTCGCCATCGTCGCGTAATTGATATTCGGATGGTCCAGCGCCACGCCGATGTGCGTCTTCTCCACGTCGCGCCCCGCGCGGCACGCCATATCCGCCAGGAACATGCGCTCCTGGTGGTACCCGCGGTTATTGTGCATGATGTTCAGCAGCGGAATATTATGATGCGCCGCGGTCCACAGCACGCCCGGCGCGTAATTCAGGTCGCCATCGCACTGGATGTTCACCGTCAGCCGGCCGTGCTTCTTGTTCGCCAGGGCCGCCCCCACCGCCGCCGGCGCGCCATACCCGATCCCATACGCGCCGTGCCCGCCGATGTACTGATAGTGTTTATCGAATTCCCACAGCCGCAGCGGCCACCAGCTCACAAATGTCAGATCGGAAACCAGCGACCAGTCTTCATGCCGGATCTGGTTCCAGAGCTCCGCCGCCATCCTGGCCGTGCTCACCGGGCTGGCGTCGAAACCGGCGGCGGCGGCTTCGAAGTCGCGGTCGCGGTTCTGTTTGTGCCGCTCCGCCAGCCGCTTCCCGCGCTCTTCCATCGCCCGCTTGCGATCGGGCGTGATCAGCTTCTTGCATGCTTCGATCAAAGAAGGCAGCGTCGCTTCGGCATCGGCCGCAATCGCCAAGTCCACTTCCGCGTACCGCCCGAAATCCTGGTAATTGCTGCGGCTGAACAGGTCGCTTGCCGTAATCGTCGCCAGCTTCGTCCCCGGCTTCACGGTTGAATGCGACTCCATTCCCATCCGGTTAATGGGCGTCTGCGCGTGCGTCACATACCAGAAATCGGGCACTTCGAGCCCCAGCACCAGGTCCGCTTCGGGCACCGACCCGCTGTTGTACAGCGGATGCCTGGTTGGGAAATTCATGCGGAACCGCCGGTCCTGGACTGGCGCTTGAATCGTCTCCGCCAGCTCCGTCAGCAGCCCAATCCCGTTCGGCGTCCGCGCCACCCGTCCCGCCACAATCACCGGGTTCTGCGCGTTCACCAGCATCTTGGCCAGCTCCGCCACCGCGTTCGGGTCGCCCGCCGGCGGCGTGGTCGTGGCCAGCTTGGGAATGCGCAGCGCCTTGCGGTCTTCTTCGGGCATCGGCTCTTCCTGCAGCGCGCCGCCCGCCACAATCACCACCGGCTCCATCGGCGGCGTCATCGCAATCTTGTACGCGCGCACCGCCGATTCCGCAAAATGCCGCAGCGTCACCGGCGTATCGTCCCACTTGGTGTAGTCGCGCACCATCGACGCCGCATCCTGCACGCTGTGTGTCCATTCCACGTCGCTGCGCCGGAACGCGATATCCTGCTCGTTGCCCAAAATCAGGTACACCGGCACGCGATCCGCGTAAGCGTTATAGATCGCCATCGAGGCGTGCTGCAGCCCCACCGTGCCGTGCGCCATGCACAGAATCGGCTTGCCCTCAATTTTGAAGTAGCCGTGCGCCATCGCAATCGACGATTCTTCATGGCAACAGGTGATCCACTCGGGGTCTTTGTTGCCGCCGTAATTGATGAAGGATTCCTGCAAGCCTCGGAAGCTCGATCCCGGATTGGCGAAGATGTAATCGAAGTTGAGCGACTTCAGCACATCCACCATAAAGTCCGCCCCCGGCCGGTCCGTATGATAGACCTGCGCCGTCTCTGGCGGCGTGCCGGTTTCAAAAGCCACCTGTGTGGCCGAAGGCAGCGGCGCCGCCGGCCGCCGCGCAGGCCCCGTTTGTGCCTGCTGCGCCGAAACGGCGGAAGGTTTCGCCACCAGCGCGGCCGCCCCCGCGGCTACGCCTTTCAGAAATCCGCGGCGCCCATGCCCGGAGGGCTTACTGGAATGCCCGGAGGCCTTGCCGGTTTTCGCTTTCGCCATTAGAGTTGATCCTCCTGCCCGCACCATGTTAGTGAAGCCCAACTTAGGGTGTCAAGGCCAACCGCGCTCCGCCCTCCCCCTACGGATTAATCTCAAACCGCACCAACTGAAAGGCGCCGACACCGCGGGCGCTGGCGTATATGGCGACGCCGAACACGAGGCCCCAGTCTTCCTGGAACTGCGTGTGGCCGCGGTACCCACTCAGCACTCTGCTGCCGTCGATCGAGAGAGCGGCCGTCCCCAGCCCGGGATCGTATACGAGTTCGTACCGCCGGTACCCCGGCCGATCGCGCGGAAACGCATAATCCAGTCCCTGCCGCTGCGGCACGAGCTGGGTATTCAACCGGATCAGCTTCTTGACCGGTTCTCGAAAGAGGTTCACATCGAAACGGTTCCCTCGCCCGACAAAATCCACGGACACATACGCGGCGCCCTCTTCGGCGCGCATCACCGCTGTCACTTTCCAGCCCCGCTCCAGCGCCAGCCGCTTCTGCCGGCCGCTCAAGGGATGGTAGTAATCGCCTTACCGCGGGGAAGTCACCCGCCAGGCATCAAAGCCGGCGCGGGATGGATCCTCCACGATCATGCCCACCAGATCGTTGTGAATTTTCCAGTCCTCACACAGCGGATCGAACGGGGCCGTGTGCTCGATGACTCGGGCGTCTCCTGCCGGGCTTCGTGCCAGCGGCTCCCGGCGAAAGTCCGCCAGCCAGCAGCACGCCCGCGCTGCCCGCCGCCATCGCAAAGTTGCGCCGCGTGAGCGAGGTGAGCGCGGTTGCCAGCTCCTCCGACCACTCGCGCACCTGTTTCGGCCGATCCTCCGGCCGGAACGCCAACGCGCTTTCGAGCGCCCGTTTCACCAGGCTACCCACCGATCCCGGCACCGCCCGGATGTCCGGCTGGCCCCCCAATAACTCGCAGGCGATCAGCGCCCACCTTGGCGATACCGAAATCGATCAGCTTCACCGCTTCGCCGCCGCCGCTGAGCCGTTGCAGCATGATGTTTTCCGGCTTCAGATCATCGATGCGCGCCAGGATCTCCATCTCCTGGCGCAGGCGCGATTCGAGCGAGTCGTCGTGGCGCTCTTCCATCCGAAGGAACTTCACCACCACCCGGCACCGGCTTGAATCCCGCATGGCGACCGGCGGGCAAGCGATTGTGTATCGCGCGCTGGATGAAGTGCTTTCGCGTCCGGTTGCGCAGCAGATCGCCCGGTCGTTTTGCAGCAGCGACTCGATCTCCCCGCGCAGGGCGCCGTCGCCATTGCACGCCGCACTGAGGAAAGCATCCCGCCCAGGCAGAGCTAGCTTGCGGGCGGCCGAGGGCTTCGGCGGTCTCCTCGACGCTCAGTCCGCCAAAATACCGCAATCCCACGACATCGGCCTGACGCGGCGAAACGCGGGCAAATTCGACCAAGGCGTCCTCCAACGCCAGCAGTTCCACCGGCCGCTGGTTATTTAAGCCCAAATGTGCGGAACAGCTAATTTGTCGTAGTCCAGGCAACGCTCGACGATATCGTCAAAGGGTCGTAGCTGGTGTTCAGGTATTCGGTGAGTGAGACCAGCGCTGCCGTGCCGCCCATCCCCGCGATTTACCTTGGCGGTGTCTCATGCGACCGCGTTCATCTGTGTAATCACCGGCCCCCACTCCTCCAGCGCCACCACGCTCACCGAAGCCGGCTGTATCTCCATCCGCGGATAGAAATCGATCGGCATCCCCAGAAAAAAAGCCAGCGCGGCGCGGATCGGATCGGCGTGGCTCACAATCGCAACCTTTCCGCGCGGGTGCGCCTGCCGCAGCCGCACGATTTCCCCCACCATGCGCGCCTGCGTCTCAATCATCATCTCGCCGCCGGGCACGCGCGTGCCGCCGCGATATTGGTTGTAGATGCGCCATTCCGGATCGGCCTCCAACTGCGCAAACGTTTTGCCCGTCCAGTTTCCCGTCCGAATCTCCCCCAACTCTTCGCGTGTCTCGATCGCCAGCCCGCTAGCTTCGGCCAGCGGCACCGCCGTCTCCAGCGCCCGTTCGAGCGGGCTCGAATAGATATGTGTCAACCCGGCGCCGGCCAGCGTCTTTGCCAGCCGCGCCGCCTGCTCGCGTCCTTCCGCGTTCAAATGCACATCCGGCAGCCAGCCTGCTAACGCTTGGCCCACGTAGTCGTTCATCGCGTGCCGTATCAGATAGAACGTGGTCATTTGTTTCAGTATGTACCTTCGCCGGAGCACGACTGGTTCGCAACCACACTGGAGGCCGGCGGTTCGTAATGCCGGTTTTCGAAGCCTTCTGACATGCTGAATGTGTGAAGTTGGCGGTTTTCGGTTTATCGGTCAGCTCCTCCTGGGGCAATGGGCACGCGACTATCTGGCGGGGGCTGATCCGGGGGCTGGCCAAGCTCGGCCATCACGTGGTCTTTTTCGAACGCGACCAGCCGTTCTATGCCAGCCATCGGGATTTGTGGGAGTTGCCCGAAGCGAAACTGGTTTTGTATCCGGCCTGGGATGACGTGCGCCAGGCGGCGCGGCGCGAGCTAGCCGAGGCCGATGCCGCCATAGTCACTTCCTTCTGTCCGGATGCGATCGTGGCCACAGAAGAGGTGCTCGATTCGGCCGCGCGCATCCGCTGCTTCTACGACTTGGATACCGGAGTGACACTCGAAGCCCTGAATGCCGGGCGTGTGGTGGCGTACATTCCGCGGCGCGGGCTGGGCGATTTCGATCTCGTGCTCAGCTATACCGGCGGCGCCGCGCTCGAGCAGCTCAAAACGCGCCTGGGCGCCCGCCACGTGGCGCCGCTCTATGGCTGCGTCGATCCGGAAATCCACCGCCCCGCCGAACCGGAAGAGCGCTTCCGTTCGGCGCTCTCCTACCTGGGAACCTATTCCGCGGACCGCCAGGAGGCCTTGGATGTTCTTTTTCTGGAGCCGGCGCGCCGCCGCCCCGAGTTGCGGTTTGTCATCGGCGGGCCGCAATACCCCGGCGAAATCCGTTGGCCGCAAAACGTGTTCTTTATACCGCACGTGCCGCCCAGCGACCACCCGGCGTTCTATTGTTCGGCCAAAGTCACCCTGAGCGCAACCCGGCAGGCCATGGCCGCCATGGGCTATTGCCCATCCGGCCGCCTGTTCGAAGCGGCGGCTTGCGGCGCCCCCATGGTCAGCGATGAATGGGAAGGCCTCGATTATTTTTTCGAACCCGGCGACGAAATTCTGGTGGCCCGCGCCAGCGGCCACGTCATCGACGCGCTCGAAATGGGCGACGAGGAATTGAAGCGCATGGCGCTCGCCGCGCGTGACCGCGCACTCAGCGCCCATACGGCCGCGCACCGCGCCGCCGAGCTGGAGAATATTTTGGAGGTGGCCCTTAGTCTGCCGGTAGAAGCCGCTGGAGGCAACGAGCTCTAGTGAGATCACAGCCACCCCCAGCCCGGCCACTCACGGAGGCCCCCTGATGTGGGGTATCATCCCCGCCGCCGGCGTCGGCAGCCGCATTCAGCCGCTGGCGTTCTCCAAGGAACTGCTCCCCGTCGGCTGCCGCCAGGATGGCGAAACCGAACGCCCGCGCGCCGTTAGCGAATATCTCATCGAGCGCATGGTGCGCGGCGGCGCGCGCAAGATCGTCTTTGTCATCTCGCCTGGCAAATCCGACATCCTCGAATACTATGGCGGGCAGGTCTTTTCAGCCGATGTCTGCTATGTAGTGCAGCCGCGGCCCGCCGGTTTGTGCGACGCCATCTTCCGCGCGCTGCCGCTCATCGCGCCGGAAGAAGGTGTCGTCGTCGGGCTGCCCGACACCATTTGGTTCCCCGATGATGCCCTTCGCGAGCTGCCGGATGGCGCGCTCTCGTTCCTCCTCTTTCCGGTCGAGCGGCCGGAGCTCTTCGACGCTGTGCTCACCGATGCGCGCGGCCATGTCCGCTCCATCCGGGTGAAGCAGCCCGATGCCGGCTCCCACTGGATCTGGGGCGCTTTCAAGATGCCCGGCGCCATCCTGGCGGAACTACACCGCCTCTGGCGCGAGCGCGAGTGCCGCGATGAATATATAGGTACACTCGTCAACGAGTACCTCGCCCGCGGCGGAACGGCGCTGGGCGTTCCGGCCGGATCGGCCTATGTCGATGTCGGCACGCTGCACGGTTACCGAGAGGCCATCCGCCTGCTGGCCGATGCGCCGGCCCTCGCCCAGGCCTGCGCTCCCGCTTCGGGTGGCCGCTCATGAGCACCGGGTCCATCGCCCGCGGCCAATGGACGGAAGACGAAATCCGCGCGCGCGTCCGCCAGTTGGGAAAATGGTTTCACAATCTCCGCCTGGGCGGTGTCGAAACCGCTCCCGATCATTTTCTGGGCGACTATCCCGCATTGAAATGGCGCGTTTTGGAGCAGTGTCTGCCGCGGGATTTGCGCGGCCGCACCGTGCTCGATGTGGGCTGCAATGCCGGTTTCTATTCCCTCGAAATGAAAAAACGCGGCGCGGACCGTGTTGTCGCTATCGATACGGATGAAGGTTATCTGGCGCAGGGCCGTTTCGCCGCGCAGGTCTCCGGCCTCGAGATCGAGTTTCGCCGGTTATCCGTGTACGAAGTCGCGCGCCTCCGCGAGAAGTTCGACGTCGTTTTGTTCATGGGGGTTCTCTACCACCTGCGGCATCCTTTGTTGGCACTCGATCTGCTTCACGAGTGTGTAGTTGGCGACCTGTTAGTCTTCCAGTCGCTGCTCCGCGGAAGTATGGAAACGAAGCCCTTCGCGAGCGATTATCCCTTCACGGAAACCGCGATTTTTGGCCATCCGGATTACCCGAAGCTGCATTTTGTGGAACACCGCTATACCGGCGACCCCACCAACTGGTGGATTCCGAATCTCGCGTGCGCCGAGGCCATGCTGCGCAGCGCGGGTTTCGCGATTGTGGAACGTCCCGAACCGGAAGTGTTTTTATGCCGGCGCGTTGAAATGCCGGATTGGTCGCGCCAGGAATCGGGCCAATTACTAAGCCAGTTCAGCCGCGGTCGGGGAAGGAGGCGTTAGACCGTGGTAGAAGCCGTGATGCTTTGGAACGAGCCGAACAACCTTTCCCATTGGGATTTCGAGCTCGATAAGGACTGGAAGATCTTCGCTCGGATGGCGCGCTGCGCCGCCGATGCGGTGAAGGCGGAAAATCCGCGCCTGCCGCGCGTCCTGGGCGGTATCTCGCCCATCGATGCCAACTTCATCCGCAACATGGACGAGCAGGGCGTGCTCGCCTCGGTGGACGTCGTCGCCGTGCACGGTTTTCCGCTCGATTGGAATCACTGGACCATTCACGAATGGCCCGACAAGCTGGCCGAAATTCGCGCGGTCACCAGTTTGCCGGTGTGGGTCTCGGAAGTGGGCGTGTCCACCTTCGGCGCCGAAGAGGTGCAGGAATTCGGTTTCGAGCGCACCGCCGAGCTGCTCGCCGGCCGCGTGGATCGCATCCACTGGTACAGCCTTTACGACTTGCCGCGCGCCTGGCCCGCCACCACTCGCCACCGCGAGGCCGAGGGCTCCTCCTATTACCGCCATTTTTACATGGGCCTTTTGCGGGAGGACGGCACGCCCAAGCGGGCGCTGCGTCTGTTTCCCAAGTACGCCCCGTGCATCGGCATCTGCCAGTGGTTTCATTTTGAAGATCATCGCCTGGAGAGCGCCGTGCGGTGGCTGAAAGAACTCGGCGTCAAGTATCTGCGCACCGGATTGAGCTGGGCCGATAGCTGCCGGCCGCAGGCTCTACGCTGGTTCGATCGCCAGATGCAGGCCCTGGAGGACTTCGATGTGACGCTAACTTTCTGTTTCACCCCGGAGGCTTGCGGGTTGCGTCCGCATCACACCAGCCCGCCCAGGCAGGTAGAACAATTCGCGGAATTTTGCGCCGGCATGATTCGCCGCTATGGGAACTGAAGCCTATGCCGATTGAAGAAAGGCTCGAATCGCGCCGGGTGCTGGTCGTGGCCGCGCATCCGGACGACGAAACCATCGGCTGCGGCGGCCTCCTGGGACGTTTGCGCGATCCTTTGATTCTCCATGTAACCGACGGCGCGCCCCGCAACCTGGCTGATGCGCACCGCGCCGGATTCGAGCTGCGCGAGGACTACGCGCAAGCGCGGCGGATGGAGTTGCGCAACGCGCTGGAACTCGCGGGCATCCGGGAAGAGCAGACCCGCTCGTTCGATATTCCCGATCAAGAGGCCTCTCTCGATTTGACCGTTCTCGCCACGCGTGTCGCGGACGTGCTCCGCCAGGTCCGGCCGGCGGCCATTTTGACGCATCCCTACGAAGGCGGCCATCCCGATCACGATGCCACCGCCTTCGCCGTCCATGCCGCCTGCGCCCTGGTCCCAGCCGCGCCCGATATCTACGAATTCACTTCCTACCATGCCGCTTTCCATTCACGCCAGGCCGGCGAATTGGAGATGGGCCAGTTTCTGATCGATAGCGAGCCGGGCGAGGCCGTCCAGTTGACCGATCTCGAGCGGGAGCGCAAACGCCGCATGATCGAATGTTTCGCCACCCAGCTCGAAATGCTCCGGCGCTTCCCTCTCGATATCGAGCGCTTCCGCCCGGCGCCGGTCTACACCTTCATCGAACCGCCTCACCCGGGCAAGTTGTTCTACGAAAATTTCGATTGGGGCATGACCGGAGAGCGCTGGCGGCGTCTGGCGGCCGAAGCTTTAGAAGAACTGGTGGTCGCCGGCACATGAGCCTGAGCGTGCTCAGCATCGCGTATCCGTTAGCTCCGGTCAGCCCGGATGCCGCCGGCGGCTCCGAACAAATCCTCTCCCTGATCGACCGCGCGCTGGTCCGCCAGGGGCACCGCTCGGTCGTGATTGCCTGCCAGGGCTCCAGCGTGGCGGGTACCCTGATCGAAGCCCCGCTGCCGCCGGGCGAATGGACCGATGTGGCCCGCGCCGCGGCCCACGAGAATTACCGCGCGCTCATCCGCCGCGCCCTCGAACGCTGGCGCTTCGACCTAGTTCACATGCATTCGCTCGATTTCCACGCCTACTTGCCGCCCGAGGGAGTGCCAGTCTTGGTTACTCTGCACCTCCCGCCCGATTGGTACCCGGATTGGGTGTTTCGCCTGGGGCGGCGCGATACCTGGCTCGCATGCGTTTCCGCCGCGCAACTCCGGAGCTGCCCGCCCAGCCCGCGGCTCCTGGAGCCGGTAGAAAACGGCATTCCAGTCGAGCGCTTTCCCTTCAACCCCGCCAAGCGCAACTTCGTCCTCGCGCTGGGACGCATTTGCCCGGAGAAGGGCTTTCATTTGGCGCTCGATGCCGCGCGCGCCGCTGGCGTGCCGGCGTTGATCGCTGGCGAAGTGTTCCGCTATCGCGCGCACCGGGAGTATCTTTCGCGAGAGCTGCTCCCGCGTCTCGATGGCGAGCGCCAGTTCATCGGCCCCGTCAGCTTCGCGCGCAAGCGCCTGCTGCTCGCCGCGGCGCGCTGTCTGCTGGTGCCCAGTCTCGTCCCCGAAACCAGTTCGTTGGTTTCCATGGAAGCTCTGGCCTGCGGCACCCCGGTCGTTGCGTTCCCTTCCGGCGCGCTGCCCGAAATCGTGGAACACGGCCGCACCGGCTTTTTGGTTCACGATGTCGAGGAGATGGCCGCGGCCATTCGGAAAGCGGATCGCATCGATCCATCCGCCTGCCGGCGCACCGCCGAAGTGCGCTTCGATGCCGAACGGATGATTAGCCAATATCTCCGCGAATACGAGCGCCTCGCGTGCCGGAAGGCGGTCGCCCATTGATGGACATCCGCGAACTCGCCTCCCTCGCGGAACTGGAGTCGTTCGAACCTGAGTGGCGCCGGTTGTGGACTCGCGATCCGCGCGCCACCTTATTCCAAAGCCCCGATTGGCTGCTGCCCTGGACACGGCATCTCTGGGGCGGCGGGCGCCTCCGCGTGCTTACCCTCCGAAGCCAGGGGCGCTTGTGCGCGCTCGCGCCGTTTTTCGAATGGGGAATCGGCGCGCGCTGCCTCTCCTTTTTGGGATCGGGTATCAGCGATTACCTGGATATCCTGGCCGAACCGGATTGCGCGCAGCCGGCGGCTCGGTTGATTTTCGAATGGCTCGCAAGCGAGTGCGCGCATTGCCAAACCATCGACCTACAGGAACTTCCACCCGGCTCGCCGCTGCTGGCCGGCGCGGGCCCGCCGTGGCAGGAAGAAGCCTCGGGCGTGTGCCCGGTAGTGACGCTCCCGGGTACCGTGCCGCCGGATGTGCGCCGCGCCGAACGAAAACTGGCGCGCGAGGCGTCCGTCGCGTTTCGTCAGGCCGTCCTACTCGACGAGCTGTTCCATTTGCACCGGGCCCGCTGGCGCGAGCGCCACGACGAAGGCGTGCTGGCCACCGCTTCTCTCGAAGCCTTCCATCGCGAATCGGCCGGGCGCTTTCTCGCGGCCGGGATGCTGCGAATATTCGGCCTCTTTGCTAACGGCCAGTGCATTGCCGTGCAGTACAATTTTTCGGCCAAACGCCGCACCTTCGCCTATCTCTCCGGGTTCGATCCCGCATGGAGCCGCTACAGTCCGGGCGCTGTTCTGCTCAAGTATTCAATGGAGCGCGCCATTCAGGAAGGGTCCTTGGAGTTCGATTTCCTCCGCCGGCCGGAGCCGTTCAAATATCTCTGGGGCGCGCGCGACCGCGCCAATCGAAGACTGATGCTGACCCATTCCATTCGCGCAGAAGTCGCGTGATCGCCTATCGCGAACAGCGCCGGCGCGTGCGAGCCTCGGAGTTCCTGCGCCAGGCGGAGGCCGCGCGAGGCTTCGAGCGCCAAATGCTGTTAGGCCAGTTTGAGGCAGGCGTTGCGGATGCGCTCTGCCCCGATTGCGACCGCGATCTGGGGGACCACGTCGAGCCGCCCGAGGAGATCGAAATATCCGTTCCCGAAGGCTTCGCGTATTACGCGCTTGATCCCGAGTTGTACGAGCGCGCGGCGGCGCGGTTTGTAAAAGCCGAGCGTCCGCAACGCGTCGCGGTGATCGGCATCCGCGCCATCGGAACCACGCTGAGCGCGATCGTAGCGCGGCGCCTGCGCGAATCCGGCTGCGCGGTGGCTCGCTGGACTGTCCGCCCGCGTGGCCACCCCTGGAATCGCGAGCTGCGCATCGATCAAGCCTTGGCTCAAGCGTGGCGCGCATGGCCCGGCCTGTTCGCGGTGGTGGACGAAGGGCCCGGTTTGAGCGGCTCTTCCTTCGCCGCCGTCTCGGCTTGCCTCGAATCGCTGGGCATCGCGCCGGAACGCGTCGTTCTGTTTCCGAGTTGGACACCGGATGGCTCCGCGTTTATCTCCGCCCCGGCCCGCGCGCGCTGGCTGCTGCACCGCAAATATTGCATTCCGTTCGAGGACCTCGGCCTGTTCGGCGGCGCCTGCGATCTCGGCGCAGGCAAGTGGCGCGCGCTTAGGGGGCTCGATCTCCCCGTCCAGCCCCAGCATGAACGCCGGAAATATCTGAGCCGCGGCCGTGAGGGAGCGCTCCCCACCCTCTACAAATTTGCCGGCTACGCCAACTTCGGCCGCGCCGCGCTCGCCCGCGCCGAAGCCCTCCGCGGCTGGATTCCTGGGTGCGGTGAACTCGATCGCGGCTTTATCTCCATGCCATGGGTCTCCGGTCGCCCGCCCAAAGTCAACGCGCAATTTCTCGATCACGCCGCCCGCTACCTCGCTCACGTGAGCCACGAATTTCCGGCTCACGAGCCGGTCCGCTTCGAGCCTCTAGCCGAACTGATCGCGGTCAACTCTCCCAGAGCGCCTGACGCCGCTCGCTGGCGCGGCGCCGTCGAAGACGGCCATGCCGTCCATCTCGATGCCCGCATGTTCCCGCACGAGTGGATTGAAACGCCGGCAGGCTATCTAAAAGCCGACGCGCTCGATCACCACGACGACCACTTCTTCCCCGGCCCTCAAGACCCGGCTTGGGATGTAGCCGGCACAATCGTCGAGTTCGCGCTCGATGCCGCCGCCGAAAACCACTTCGTCGAAGTCTACCGGCGCGCCTCCGCCGACCGTGCCATTCGTGCCCGCCTGCCGTTCTATCGCCTCGCCTATCTGGCCTTCCGGGTCGGCTACTGGAATCTGGCCGGTGAGCGCTTTGCCCGCGAGCGCGCCCGTTACGAGGCGCTTCTCGAGGCAGTGCTATCCTGAGAACGAAGTCGTGTTGCGTTCCCGCTTAGGCCGTGCCGCCATCATTCTGTCCGGAAGTTTGCTGGCAATTTCCGGGCTTTATGCCATTCAGCCGTGGCGCGAGTACCCCGGCGTCGAGTACGAAAGCTACCCCATCCCGAAGGACTACCAGGAAAAAACCGAGTGGGTATTTGCCCGCCTGATGTATCCGCCCATCGGGCCATACTTTCGCGGCGAACGCCTTTATCCGGATCTCATCCCCACTCCCGGGTTTTCATTCCTCGGCGACTGGCGGCTGGGCGCTTCCAACTGGACGATGGACTATCCGCGGTCGGACCGCCACTTCTCGCAGGCCTTGCGCCGTCTCACCCGCATTCACGCGCGCTCCGCCGAGCAGGTCATCAATCTGGACGATAACGACGTCTGGGACTGGCCGTGGCTCTACGGCGTCGAGGTCGGCCACTGGAACCTCACCGATGCGCAGGTGCGCTCCATGCGCGAATACCTGCTGCGCGGCGGCTTCTTCATGTGCGACGATTTCCACGGCTCCGTCGAGTGGGATATCTTCGCCGCCACTATGCAGAAGATTTTTCCCGACCGGCCCATTGTCGAGATCCCCAGTAATGACCCGATCTTCCACATTATTTACGACCTCGACGACCGCTACCAGGTGCCAGGCGCGCAATTCCTCGATACCCACCAAACCTGGGAGCAGGATGGCAGAATCCCTCACTGGCGCGGCATTTATGACGACAAAGGCCGCGTGATGGTCGCCATGTGCTTCGATATGGACCTCGGCGATTCCTGGGAGCATGCCGATAACCCGCAATATCCGGAAAAATTTTCCGCCCTGGGCATTCGCATCGGCGTCAACTACGTGACCTATGCGATGTCGCATTAACATGGGGGCCGCTCAATGAATTGGGCCGCAACGGGCGCAACCGCGCTCGCGCTCGCTGTGATCGTTGGCGCCTTCGGCGCGCACGGCTTGCGCGACCGTCTGGATGCCGCTTCCCGCGACGTGTACGAGACAGGAGTCCTGTACCACTTTTTCCACGCCCTGGGCATCTTGATCGTTTCGCTGATGCCGAAGTCCGGCTTCCTCACGCAAGCGCAAGCTGCGTGGGTCTGCGGCTTGCTCGGCGCCGGAATTGTGCTCTTTTCCGGAAGCCTTTACGTGCTGGCCATCACCCGTATCCCGGCGCTCGGTATCGTCACGCCGTTCGGCGGCCTGGCCTTCATGGGGGGCTGGCTCGTATTGGCCGCCGCACTGCTAGCCAACCGTTAAGTCGTGCTGGTTTTGCGGCTCTTTTTGCCCTGAGGCTTGGCTCCTGCCTCGCCCGCCGGGGCTTCGTCCGGATTCACCTTCTTGAGCACTTCATCGAAGAGGGCTGCTTTGCGGCTATCGCTTTTGGGCGGCGGAGCTTGTTCATGGCGGTAATCGTGATCGCTATGGCAGGTGCGGCAGCGAACCTTGGCGGGCTCCCCATTCACCAACGAAACCAGCGAATGATTCATGATGCGCTTGCAGCGCACGCAAAAATCGTCGATCACATCTCCCAAACGGTACTCGGGCATCGAACCTCCTAAACGGCAGCCGCTTCGGGCTGCAGCCATTGCGCCGGTTCGAAACCGACGTATTTGCAGATTCGCAACTGGCCCTCGGGAGTCTCTAGCAAATCTCCTACCTGGAGGGGCTGGCCCGATTCCCGCAGCGTTTGCCATGCCTCGTATTCATTGCGCGCTTCAATGTGCCCGTCCGGTTCGTAATCTTTGGGCTTCACTGTGGCTGCGCCGGACACATGGGGCGCGTAGCGGAACTGCTGCCGTAACGAATCCTTCATGTGATAGACGCGGTAGCTCGGCATAGACTGCCATTGTAAACGAAGTGTGGGCGGGACGCTGCCGGATTATTGGCGGGGCAAACTGGGCAATGCCGCTAGACCGTCGCGCTCACCCAACGCGATCCAGCGCTCCACGAGGGGGCGCGACCACATCAGCGAATACTTGATCGGGCCGAATGGTTCGGAAGGAGTAATGGAAACGACTCTGAGGCCGCCGAGCGGCCGGCGCGGGCTGACGATCTTGCGCAGAAATTGCCAATGCAGTGTGGCCAGGCAATCGAGCGCAATCACATGCGTGGCGCCCACTTCCGCGGCGGCCCAAAGTGGGAGCGCGCCGCGGAAGCCGCCATCCACATACGACCGGCCACCGATAGAGACCGAAGGAAAGAAGACCGGAATGGAGACGGTGGCCGCCAGATGCCGCCAGGTGACGTCGGCGGCGCGCACCAGCACGGGGCCGAAGCGCGGCATTTCGACCAGCGTGAGGGCGAAGGGCATGCGCGGCTGGTAGCGAGAGAAGAGTTCCAGCCCTTTCCGGTAGAGCGGTTTGGGACGAAGGATGCGAATGGCCGAGAGCGAATCATCCAGCCAATCGCGCGCCAGGTCGTCCGGCGTGGCCCCACCGGCGATGGCCCAACCATTCCACGCTCCAGCCGAAGCGCCAATAACGATATCGGGCCGGACATGCCCCGCCAGGGCGCGCCACACGCCCACTTCCCAGGCGGCGAACATGCCGCCGGCCGAAAGCACCAGCGCAGTCACAATTGCCAGACGATTTGGCCGTTCACGATCGTTGCCGTGGGGCCGCCTTGAAAGGTGCGGCCGTGGAAGGGGGAATTGCGGCTGCGGGAGGGGGACTGGTTCACGTCGTAGGTCCACTCGAAATCGGTGGCGAAGACGGTGATGTCGCCGGGGGCGCCGGGGCGGAGGGTTCCGCGGCCGAGGTGGAGGACCGATTCCGGGCCGGTGGTGAAGAGTTCCACCATGCGATTAAGGGTGATTTTTCCGGGTTTGACGAGTTGCTGGAGAGTCAGGGCGAGGGCGGTTTCCAGGCCGATGATGCCGAAGGGGCAGGCTTCGAATTCCTGCATTTTTTCGCTGCCGGCGTGGGGGGCGTGGTCGGTGGCGATGGCGGTGACGGTGCCGGCGGCGACTCCCTCCACCACCGCGGCGCAGTCGCAGCCGGCGCGCAAAGGCGGCTTCATTTTGTAATTGCTGTCGTAGGGCGGCATTTCGGCATCGGTGAGCGAGAAATGGTGGGGGGTGGCTTCGCAGGTGACCGCGAGGCCCTGGCGGCGGGCGAACTCCACCATGGCGACGGCGTTGCGGGTAGAAATGTGGGCCACGTGGAAGCGAGCGCCGGTGAGCTGGGCGAGCACCAGGTCGCGGGCCACCATGACGTCTTCAGAAGCCGCGGGAATGCCGCGCAATCCCCAGCGGACCGAGGGCAAGCCCTCATTCATATCGCCGCCCGCGCTGAGGTTCAGGTCTTCGCAGTGATCGATGACGGGGACCTGGTAGGAGCGGGCGAACTCCATGGCCCGGCGCATGACGCGCGAGTTCATTACGGGGCGTCCATCGTCGGAAATAGCCACCGCGCCGGCGGCGCGCATGGCGCCGATAGCCGCCAGTTCTTCGCCCGCGCTGCCCTTGGTGATGGCGCCGATGGGGAACACGTTGACCACCGCTTTGCGTTGCGCGGTTTCGACGATGTAGCGGGTGACGGTAGCGCTATCGTTGACCGGCTTGGTGTTGGGCATGCAGCAAATGGAAGTGAATCCGCCGGCGGCGGCGGCGCGGGAGCCGCTCTCGATGGTCTCGAGATGCTCGAACCCCGGCTCGCGGAGGTGGACGTGCATATCGATAAAGCCGGGGGCGACGATCATACCCGAGGCGTCGAAGACCTCGGCGCCGGGGGCGGTGAGACCTTCGCCCACCGCCGCGATTTTGCCATCCGCGAGGAGGACATCGGCGATGCGATCGGTGGCTGAAGAAGGGTCAATTACGTGACCGTTGCGGATCACGAGAGACATTATCCGATCACCCTTTCGAGGACCGCCATGCGCACGGCGATTCCGTTTTCGACCTGATTGAGTATCACGGAGCGCTGGAAATCGGCGACTTCGCTCGAGAGCTCGCGGCCGCGATTGATGGGGCCGGGATGCATCACGATGGCGTCCGGCCGGGCCAGATCCAGGTGCTCCAGGCGGAGGCCGTAGAACTGAAAATACTCGCTGGCGGGAAAGGCGGCCTCATGCTGGCGTTCGAGCTGGACGCGCAGCATCATAATGACATCGGCATCGCGGATGGCTTCGCGGATATCGGTGGTGAGGCGGACTCCAGGCGCCAGTTGTTTCAGTTCGGGAGGCAACAGGGAGGCGGGACCGCAAAGCACGATTTCGACGCCGAACTTGGAGAGCAGATAGATATTGGAGCGGGCCACGCGGCTGTGGGCGATATCGCCGATGATGGCCACTCGCAGCCCTTCGAGCCGCTCGCGGCGGTCGAGGATGGTGCGCGCATCGAGCAGCGCCTGGGTGGGATGCTCGTGCGTGCCATCGCCGGCGTTGACGATCGGCGTCTCCAGATAGCGCGAGAGAAAATGCGGCGCCCCGCTGGCGGCATGCCGCATCACGATGGCGTCCGGCCGCATGGCGGCGAGCGTGTTGAGCGTATCCACCAGCGATTCGCCTTTGGATACCGATGACGCCGCGGCGGTAATGGAAACGGCATCGGCCCCCATACGCTTGGCGGCGATTTCGAAGCTGGTGCGGGTGCGCGTGGAAGCTTCGAAAAACAGGTTGACGATCATTTTGCCGCGCAGCGTATCCAGCTTCTTCAGCGACTGGCTCTGCAGGGGCTGAAAATCCTTGGCGCGCGCCAGAATGGCTTCGATTTCGGAGCGGTCGAGATTCTCAATTCCGAGCAATCCGACGGGCATGTTTACACCGCTTCGGCCGCGGACTTTTCGACCAGCAGCACTTTTTCCATGCCGTCGATCTCCTGAAACTTCACTTCGATGATTTCGTTGGCGGTGGTTTGGACGGTGCGGCCGACGAAGCTGGCTTCGATGGGCAGCTCGCGATGGCCGCGATCGATCAAGGCCAGCAGCCGCACGCGCGCCGGGCGGCCGTGATCGAAAAGCGCGTCCAGCGCCGCGCGCACCGTTCGGCCAGTGTAGAGCACATCGTCCATCAGAACGATATCGAGGTTCTGCACGGAGAAAGGAATTTCGGTCGAGCTGACGACAGGTTTCACACCGACCGTGGTCAGGTCGTCGCGGTACAGGTTGATATCCAGAATGCCGACGAGGACTTTACGTTTTTCGAGCGCTTCGATTTTGGCGGCCAGGCGCTGCGCCAGCGGCACGCCCCGGCGGCGAATGCCGATAAATGCGAGCTTATCGAGATCGGCGGTTTTTTCGAGGACCTCATGGGCGAGGCGCACCAAAGTGCGGTCGATTTCCGAAGCGCTCATCAACTGCGCTTTCTCGCGGATTGGAATCATGGGGGCTGTAAGGACAGCGTAACATGCGGGGTTGGGGGGAGGCGTGGAAGCGGCATGGACACAAGATTGAGTGACCGCTCCCTGACGGCCGCGGCTCCGATATGCGGTTACCTGGGAGGAGGAGCGCCCTCGGGGGATGCTGAGTCCGATGCCGCTGGGTGTCCCCGTCACAACCATCTCGACGCGGCGCTCGATGGTTCCGGTGGTGTCGTTACGGATGAAATTTTCCGCGACCACGACGTCGCTGAGCCGGGTGACCGCGAAATACGGCTCCGCCGTGACGATGAGGCCAAAGCTCTGCAAATCGGCGCCGGCTGACCGGTCTCGTTGGGCGTTAACGCTTGGTTCTGAGGTGCCTGGTTTTCACAGGATTAAGCACCTGGGAAATGTGCGGCAAATCACGCCGCCGCGGGGAAGCCGGGCAGGTCTCGGCGGGGACCATGGCCCGGCAACTGCACTTGGTTCGGCGTGGTGGCACTTAGGGGTGGGTGGGGCGGTGTGTTTTTGACACTCGCCAGTCTACTAACCGGAACTCTCAATGCGGAGCCTGGTAATCATGCGCAGCCCCGTAATTACGCGTGCGCCGATCAGGCGCCCTTCACCTTTGCGGAACTTACGGCGCTGGCGAAAAACCCGCTTTCGCCGGCGCTCGAAAACAAGCTAAACCGGGTGCTGGCCGAGCCGGTGGTCTGCAACGACGCGGCGATACCGCGCGATGCGGGCGGACACCCGGTGCGCATCGTGGAATGGAATGTCAACCATGGACTAAACGAGAGGGAAATCGAAGCGGCGCTGCGCGGTCCCGGTGCGTTTCACGCGCGCGTGACAGCGGACCCTCGGGGCGGCTCCCGCGCGCGCCTGGATGAAGAGCTCCAAGTCCTAAGCCAAGCCGATGTCATCGTCCTGGATGAAGTCGATTGCGGAGTTGGCCGCACGCAGTACAGGAATATCGCCCGCGACCTGGCGGGAGCGCTGGGCATGAATTACGCCTACGGCGTGGAGTTCGTGGAACTGGAACGGATTTATCTTGGCCTCGACCGCGCAGACAACGTGAACCTCGGCCGTTACCGCGCCACCGAAGGAACAGTGGTGCTGAGCCGCTACCCGATTGCGCGCGCCGAAGTGGTGCGGCTGCCGATGAAATACGACTGGTACGGTTCCGAGGTCAAGGCGGTCACCGATCTGGAGAAGGCTCGCCGGTGGTCGGCCGAGCGGGTGTTTGATGAGCACATCAACGGGCAGGTGCGGCGCGGCGGGCGCATGGCGCTAATGGTGAACCTGCGAGTGCCCGAATCGCCGACCGGGTTTCTCTCGGTTGTGTGCCCGCACCTGGAAAACTACACGACTCCAGCCGGCCGAGCTGAGCAAATGAATTATCTGCTTCGCCACATACAAAATAATCCGAACCCGCTGGTATTGGCGGGCGACCTGAATTCCACCGGGGCGGACGCGCAGCCGGTTTCGGTGCGGCGGGAACTACTACAGCGCGCGAAGAGCGTGCGGTTCTGGGCCTCGCAGGCGTTGTTCGTGCTGACGCCGGTTACCGGCCTGCGCTACATGCTGTACCCGATCGATTACTTCAAGAACTTCCACGACCCGACCGCCATCAGCGTGCCCCTGGCGCTGGCGAACCCGGAAGCGGCGCAGTTTGGCGCGGTGAAAAGCTTTCAGTTCTGCGATGGCGGCGCGTTCGACCGGGGGGGCGACCCGCGGTTGAGCCATGGTCTGCGAGGAGGCGCTTTTTCGGGCAGCAATCAGCGGGCGTGGAAAGGCTTCGTTCCCACGTTTGCGCTCAAACGCACGTATCACGGAGTAGTGGGCGAATATAAAACCGATTGGTTCCTGGTGAAGCCGGCGCCACCCTTATTCCTGCCGTTCAACGGGCGGACGCTGAACGAGGTGAACCGCGCCCCGCTGGTCCACATCTCCGACCACGCCCCCATCGTGGTATGGTTGGCGACCGCGCCTCTAGGCACCGCGCCTCCAAACCGGGTCTCCCCTACTCAAAGCGGGCGTGATGGTTCACCGGCCCACAGCCGTGGCCCAGCTTCGGAGCGGTGCGCAGCGCCTCCTGAATAAAAGCCTTGGCGCGCGCCACGGCGCTGGTCAAGGGCATGCCGCAAGCCAGCCCGGCGGTGATGGCCGCCGAAAAGGTGCAGCCGGTGCCATGGGAATGGCGGGTATCGATGCGAGGAGCGGAGTATTCGGTGAATTGCCCGTCCGCCAGAAGCACGTCTGTGGCCTGACCTTGCCGGTGGCCGCCTTTGATCAAAACGGCGCGCACGCCGAGACGCTGAATAATTTCGGCGGCGCGGCGCAATTCTTCCGAGCCGGAAATGGCCATGCCGGAAAGCGCCTGGGCTTCGTCCAGGTTGGGCGTGACCAGCGCGGCGTGCGGCAGCAGTTCTTCCCGCAGGGCGCGCATGCCATGCGCGTCCAGCAAGCCTTGTCCCTGTTTACCCACAGCCACGGGATCGATTACCAGGGGAAAGCGGAAACTGCGGGCCGAACGGGCTACGGCGCGCACGATGGGAGCGGAGCCGAGAGCGCCGGTTTTAGCGGCGGACGGCGGGATGTCTTCGAGCACGGCTTCGAGTTGCTCGGCAACGAGATCGGCGGCCATGACTTTGACCCGGCCGGCGCGCCGGGAATTTTGCACGGTGAGCAGGGTAATAACGGCTTCGCCGTAGACACCGAGCTGATGGAAGGTTTTCAGGTCGGCTTGAATTCCGGCGCCCCCGCTGGGGTCGGAACCAGCGATGGTAAGGGCTGCAGGCAAAGCGTTCACTTGCTCCACATTGTAATTGGCGGCGACGGGACGCCGCCGACGGTAAGCACCAGGGGCACCTGGCCGGAGGGCAAAAATCCGCCGGGCGTCCGCGCATTCACCTGGATGGTGCCCACCAGGCCGGGGGCGCTGCCGGCGAACAGAATCTGGGCAGGCAGGCCGGCCATGGTCAGCGAAACGGCGGCTTGCGGTTGCGGAAACGGCGGGGAGGTGGGGGCGGGCAGGCCGGGAACGTTCACCCAGTTGGTGAGCCCCTCGCCGGTCCCGTACAAGGTAACGATGCTGTTTTGCGGCGCCGGATTCGATTGCGAGTTGAGCGAGCCATCCTGGTTGACCACGACCGGAAAGAGAGCCGGCGCGGTGCCGGCCACCGGCAGAGTCAGGGCGCCCGCCTGCTGGCCGTTGTAGAACACCACCATATTGGTGCTTCCGCCCGGGGCGACGCCGTAAGGAACCTGGGCGTTCACCTGCCCGGCTTGCGCGTAGAGGATGGGCGCGGGGACGCCATCGAACTGCACCTGGGTTCCGCCGAGAGTTGTGGGGAGGGTGCCGCCGGGGCTGATGGTGGCGCTTACGCCGGTTTGCGGCCCGAGTCCCACGCCGTAAATGCTGATCAGTTCGCCCGGCGCAACGCTTCCGGCTTGTCCGCCGGCGGCGCTGGCGGCGGTGAGTGGGGTGGAGACCGGAGTTCCGCCGCCTTGGGGATCGGGGGCGGTGGTGGGGGTGAGCTTCAACACCACGTTTCGCCTGGAGTCGGCGACGTACACATTTCCCGATCCATCGAGCGCGATGCCATCGGGAAAGCCCAGCGGGACGGCGCCCGCGCCCAATATTGTCTGGATGGCGCCATCGGGGGTCACTTTACGGATCCGATAATTGTTGCCATCGGCGATATAAATATTGCCGTCGTCGGTGACTGCGATGCCGGTGGGGCCGGCGAGAGCCGCGGCCGTAGCCGGCCCGCCATCGCCGCTGAAGCCTGGCGTGCCTGTGCCCGCAACCGTCGCGATTCTTCCGTCCGGTGTCACCTTGCGGATGGCGTTATTGCCTGTGTCGGCAATGAAGAGGTCGCCCGCCGAATCCGAGGCGCACGCCGTTGGAAAGTTGAGTTCCGCTTCGGGCGCGGGGCCACCGTCTCCAATGTAGCCCGGCGTTCCATTGCCGGCCGCGGTGGTCACGACGCCGCCGGCGGGCGCGCGCAGCACGCGGTTGTTTTCCGTATCCACCACGTAGAGTACGCCGTTACGGCCGGTGCAAACGCCGTCCGGTTGGAGCAGAGGCATTTGCGGCCCAGGCGAGCCGTCGTGCCCCAGCGCGCTTGTGCCGCACTCGAGCGGCGTGCCGCAGCCAACGACGGTTTGGATCTGCCCGCCGGCGGTGATCTCGCGGACGCGATTATTGCCCGCGTCGGCGACGTATACGTTG
>Ga0070737_10001801_pt1 | contig 28539 bp, 22 predicted proteins | sample Coa_R1_10_FD_66438 | JGI IMG/M metagenome (GOLD analysis project Ga0070737, IMG submission 66438) | Surface soil microbial communities from Centralia Pennsylvania, which are recovering from an underground coalmine fire - Coalmine... | ecosystem: Environmental > Terrestrial > Soil > Unclassified... | reverse complement strand
CGCCACCCCCGCCGCCCCCCCAGCATTCGCATTGCACCACCGTCACCCCGTTGGGGCACGTCCACGTCCCCGAGCTTGTGAACGTTTCCACCGACGTGGGAGCGGCGGAGGAGTACACCAGCATGGCGTTGTTGGGGCCGGCGGGCAAACTGATCCCGGCGGAGTTGATCTGCTGCCCGTTGACGGTCATGTTGCTGAGGGTCTGCCCGTCGATCGCGCCGGGCGCGATCTGCCCGGGACCGACCGCGTTCGGGGCGAGCAGGTCGTTGGTGATCGAACCGGGCGGGATCGCTGCGGGCTGTCCCGCTGACACGGCCAGCGCCTGGGCTTCCAGCACAGTCCCGGCCGGGATGACAGGGACGGTGGCGGCTACGGCGGCGTAGTGCGCGGCGACCCGGCCAGGGTCCAGCGCAACCGGGTAGACAGCGACCTGGGCGATGTCACCGGCGAAGAAGTCACCGTTCGCTGCGGGGTTGTACCCGATCCCCACGTCGCTGGGGCCGGCGGGCAGTGACCCCGGCAGGGAACCGGTCGCGGCTACGGCACCGTTCACGTACAACGTGACCGTGGTGCCGTCCCACGTGGCGGCCAGGTACGTCCACCCGGTGGCCGGCAACGCGGACGTAGCCGCGACTGTCACCCCTGCGGTGCCGGTACCGAAACTCACCTGCGGCACACCAGCCGACGACAGCCACAGTTCGAACCCGCCTTGCGTGGCCGGGTTGGCGTCGGTCAGTGAGTTCGCGGCGATCCGCGGCGACCCGGTTTGCGTGTGACCGTTCAGGTTCACCCAGGCTTCCACCGTCACCGCCGGGGATGCGGGGTTGTAACCGGTGGTGACCTGGGAGGTGGTGCCGTTGAACACGGCTGCGGTGACACCGGGAACCGGTCCAGCGGCCCCGAACGTGACATTGCTGGGGGTGCCGGTGTTGCCGTTCCCCGACGAGTCCGCTGTACTGGTTGACCCGCCCTGGTCGGCGAGCTGCCAGTACGCGTCTGGCGCGTCGGCGAGCACCTGGGTGACGTACGGGTTGGTGGCGGCGAACCCGGCCCACAGTTGCGCGAACGACACCCCCGGCGGGGCGGTGAAGAACGTGGTGAACGCCTGCCACGCCCCGCCGAGCAGCGGCACCGTGTACGTGGACGGCTGCGGCGGCATCACCGGCCCCCCCGGGCCCGCCCACAGCAGGCCGGCCTGGGCGGTGAGGGGGGCCTGGCTCATCAGGTTCCCCGCGATGTAGTACACCCCGCCGGGGGTGACCGGGAACGGCGGCGACACCATGGCCGGGTCACCGGACGCCCCCCCGGCGGTCAGTTCCACCGACCAGGCGTTCGGGGACGGCGCGGACGTGTCCACCAGGGCCTGGATGACCCCGCCGGACGCGGACCAGCCAGCCAGGTCCCCGGAGGCAAGCACCGGGGTGGGGTCCAGAACATACGGCGACGCCACCACCCACCCCCCTCACACCTGGTGCCGGGCAAGAAAGCAGTGGTCAGGCGGTGACCCAGACGCAGCCGAACGAGGAGTTGTAACTGGAAATACTGGTTGACGGGGACGACGGGTTGTCCTGCGGCATGACCGCGGGAATCACGTACTCCCCGGCCGCCAGGTAGTACAAGCCGATCGCGGTCGCGGCGGGGGGGCCGCCGGACAGTCCCCCGCACTGCACATGCTGGTACCAGTCCACCTGGGTGCCGGTAGAGTCCGTGGGCTGGGGAATGCCCCCGGAGGTGGGGCAGATGATCCCCGCGACAACCTCCGCCGGGGACGACGGCGACACTGTCACACTGGTTTCGTGGAACACCAGGTACCAGCCGGGTACTTTCGCCTGGTACCCGGCGAGCCCCGGCACTTTAGTGCCCCCGATGGTGGCGGACAGGGATGTGGACCAGCCGCCGTAGTTGTCCCCCGGTGACCCGTGGATCATCCCCGCCACCGTGTCCATGCGCACCGCGGTCCATGAGCCGAGGGTGAGGGGCTGCGCGGTGGCCTGGTACGCCAGCGCGTACGGTTTGCTGACCAGGAAGTTCAGGTCGTTGCCGATGTAGCGGGTGAACAGGGCGGGAAGCTGGGAGCCGGGGGTGCCGGCCGTCCACCGCCACGTGGTGTCCGGAACCGTGTAACCCAGCCCGGAGCCGAGGGCCGACAGCCAGCACACCACCAGCCGGGACGGGTAGGTACCCAGCGTGGTGGACGCGGTGGAGTACACCCCCACCTGGATGGTGTCACCGGCGCGCAGGTCGAGTATCCGGGTGATGGGCGTCCCGGTGCCCATGTACTGCTGGCTGTTCGCGAGATAGTTGCCGCCGAAAACCCGGGTGCCGTTGACCAGCAGGTAGGCGGCCCGGTTCCCGGAGGTGGAGTTCCCGGAGAAGATCACGTTCGCGTGGACCAGGTACACCCCGGACACCGGCACCGTGTACGTGGACGACGTTGTGCTGAACCCGGCGTAACTGTCGACACTGGGGGTGGCGGTGAACGGCACCGTCGTGTACGTGCCGGCGGTCACCGTGGTGGTGAGCTGCTGGGACACCCGCAGGCACGGCGGGTAGTTCAGGAAGTTGCAGATGGCGGAGATGTTGCTGCCGAAGCTGGCCTGGGTGATCTGGGTGGCGGGGGTGTAGGTGACGGGGATGGAGGGGGGTGAGGTGACCGTCAGGGCCGCGCCGTCCTGGCTGACCGACACCCAGAACCCGCCCATGCGGGGCATCTCCCCGCACGTGCCGGTGCCGTTCGCCGCGACGGAGAACCCCGCCGCGTTGGAGGACCCGCAGAACACGGCCGGGGAGAACACCGCCCCCCCAGTGTTGAGCAAATCCAGGCAGAACGGGCAGTCATCCCGGCTGGTGGACCCGGTTTGGATCACCCCGTAGGAAACAGGGCTTCCTTTCTGGTAGAACCCGCACCCGGTCCCGGGGGAGGTGGGGGCCGACGGGTGACCCAGGGACGGGAACACCCACGCCAGCACCCACCCGCCGGAGGTTTTTTTCGCCCCCGCGGTGCCGTTCAGGGTGGACGCCACATACCCCGATTCGAACGTGGCGTACTGGGCCGGGTTGTCGGACCCCAGCCCGAACAGGGCACTGGTGTCCAGCACCGCGTACGCGGTCCCCAAGCCCTTGAACGACCCCAGGTTGGACCATACACCACGCGGCTGGGAATTAACCGCCGCCCCCGCCACCGTGGCCGCACCCGCGCCCATCACCTCGAGCACCGCGGGCCGGTGGGTGTGGAACAAGATGCCGTTGGCTGCCATCCCTGTCCCGTCGAACGAGTACAGGTCGGTGTTGAGCTGCTGGGCGCTGATCATCCCGTCTTGCAGCCACGCACCCGGCGGCACCGGCATCCCCCACCCCCTCTCTCTCTCTCCGGAACTGGCTGGGTTCAGGGGGGCGGCTGCTACCAGGGGAGGTTGCTGCCGCCGAGCTGCGAGTACGGGGCCACGTCCGACTGCAACGCGGCCGCGTCTGCGGTGTACGGCCACACCGTGTAGGTGATGTGCCACGTGCCAGGGCCGATGGACGTGCTCACTTTCTGGATCACCCCGGTCTGGGTGATCGGTGCGCCGCCGAGGGGACGCCGGCTGGTGGTGACCACGTCGTTGTTGCCAACCGCAAGCAGCGCGGGGAACGCGAGCTGCGGTTTCGACGCCGCTTCCACACTGATCTGCTTGACGTACAGGAACGGGTTCTTGTACCGGGCCAGGTTCCAGGTGACCACGTCACCCACGTCGTAGGGGGACACCACATACGACTGCAGCGACAGGGCGGACCGGTTGAAAAACTGGCCCTGGCTGGCCGGGTCACGCTGGGTGATTGTCACGTACTGGGCGGGGCCGCGTTCCTGGGTGGAGGTGACCTCGTTGTACAGGTAGGTGTTGTCGAACCCGTACGACACCCCGGGTTCCATGGGGATTTCCCCAACCTGGGGGTTGTCGCCGAGGATCACCGTCCCGGACCGGTTGTACCCGGACCAGCGTTGCAGGTAGGTCACCGACCCGTTCGGCTGCACGTAGCAGCGGCCCCCCTCCGACCCGGTGACCTGGGCGAGGATGTCCGCGACGCTGGACCCTTCCATCTGGTACGCCTCGGACAGGCGGGTGGTTTCCGCCCACCCGTAGGCGGGGAACCACGCCGGGCCGCCGCGTTTCATCCCCACCCGCGCCCAGGTGAGCACCTGCGCGTACCGCAGCGGCCCGGTCGCGCCCGCCCAGCCCGCCGCGCCGGCCTCATAGTGGTTGGCGACCTGGGTGGGGGTGAGCACGTACCCGTACACCGCCAGATGCGCGGCGGTGAAGTTGAACGCGTAGTAGGGGGTGGCTTTGGTGACGTCGTAGGCGTAACGGCCCGGGCCGAGGATCACCGCCTGCAGCTGCTGGATCGCCGGGACCTGCACGGTGGTGGAGGTTTCCACCCCGTTCAGGAACACGGTCACGTCCCCCCCCCCGGGCGGGAACGTGATCACCAGATGCTGGGGGGTGGCGGCGGGCGCGTACCCGGGGACACTCACATAGTCCGTCCCGGCGCCGATGTTGAGGGTCCCCGGGCCGGCGTTGTTGAAGTCCACGTTGAAAAACCCGCCCGCCGTGTAGGGGGCGGTGGATGCGATGAACGCGGACGGCCCACCCCACAGCGACAAAATGGTGCACTTGCTGAACTCGTCGGTGTAGATGAACCAGAACTCGACGGTGAACCCGTTGCTGCCGCTGTTGACGGGCAGGTCCGGGTCGGTGTACACCAGCGCGGGTCCCCGGTCGTACTGATCCTGCGCCTGGTAGCTGCTGGTACCCATCCCGGTGGCGGAGTCACCCAGCAGGTTGACCGCCATACCGGTGTTGACCTGCGCGGACTCCCCGTCCAGGTAGATGGCGGTGCGTGTGTTGCCGGTCGCGTAGTTGACCGCGGTCAGACCCCCCGCGTCCGCGGGAATATAAACCGTGTACAAGCCTTCCTCGGCGAGGGAGTACTGCTCGTTGCACGGGAAGTAGGCGTACGGCTGGGCGGTGAGAACTTCCCCTTCCACCGCGGAGTACATGTAGGCGCTGGACAGCACCCCGACCGCGTCGGTGGCGGTCATCTTCGAAAAACCCCACTGCGGCATGTGCGGCCACTCCTGCGGCCACGACTCCACATACCCCATCCACAGCGGGTAACGGGTCCCGTTCCACCAGCAGGTGAGCCGCACCGGGGTTTCCAGGGTGACCAGCCCGGTTTTCACCGCCGAAGACCCGGTGGTGATCGCGGCTTCGTCCACGCAGAACACCGCGGACGCGGGGGGGGTGCCGGAAAGCTGCGCGGCCAGCGCCGCGTACGCAGCCCCCGCCGGGGGGGTGACACCGGTGAAAGTGACCTGGGTCCACTGCCCGGCGGGCAGCGGGACAGCTTGCGGCGGCGACGACGTGCTCAGGTACGCCTGGGCCGCGTCATACCACAGGATGTTCACTTCCGCGCCGGCCGCGTACCCGGTAGGGCAGTAGAACCAGGCGGACACCGAGTACGGGTAGTTGACGTTCACCGGCACCAGCACCGACCACACGCCCGGGTAGGCGGTCGTCCCGTCCGGGGTGACCTGCAGGCTGTACGAACCCGTGTAGGCGTACTGGGATGAGGTGGTGATCGTGGCACCGTTCTGTCCCGACCAGCCTTCGGTGCCGGCCTCCATGCCCATGTTCGGGTTCAGCGCGTTCGAGTAGTAGGGGGAGGCGGTGTTGCCGGGGGTGAACGCGCCGTCCACGTTCGACAAGGCGCATTCCAGGGTGCCGGCTTCCTCCTGCGCGAGCCCGTAGGAGCGGCCCATCGAGTAGGTAATGTTCGCGTTCCCGGCACTATCGAGGGCGCGGGTGGTGATGTCGGTCCACCCGGTGTACTGGCCGTCCCAGGTGTAGTCCACCGACGCGGACGGGTCGCCGGGGGTGGCGCCGAACGCGGCTTCCAGCTGCAGCAGCGGGAAATCGGGGCTGATCTGCTGCGGGATAGCTGGGGCGGCGTGGATGCAGGCCAGCACCGCGGCGGCCGGCACTCCTGCGGACAGGGTCCATGACGCGTCCACGGTGGCGCCGGGGGCGGTGGGGGTGGTTTGCCAGTACGACCAGATCTGCGCCCCGTAGGGGCTGGTGCCGATCGAATGATCGGTGATCTGTGCCCACCCGGCGGGGGGGGTGGTCATGGTGACGGAGATGTCCCCGGCGCAGGCCGCCGCGAACGCGACAGAAGACTCGCTGGTGACACCGGACAGGGTGAGGGTGCTGGTTTGCGGGTTACTGGTGGTGACGGTGAAATCCACCACGGGCAGCGGCGGCAGCCCGGTGACCTCGCACACGGTGTAGCTGGTGGCGTACGCCCACCCGGTGAGGGCGACACTCACCCATTCCACCTGCCGGGCGGTGGGCGCCACCCAGATCGCGCACCTGGCCCCGGCCATGGGGGGGGAGATCCCGATCTGGTACCACAGGTTGGACGCGGAATCGGTGACGTTCACAGCCGGGACCGCGGCCCCCATCTGGTCGGTGCCGTGCGCCAGGTTCCACGCGGCGAACACCACCAGGGCGGAACGGCCGGGCTGCCGCAGGGAGAACGGGACACTGTCCAGGCCGTAGTCGTCCTGCACACCGCCGTTCACTGTTTGCAGGACGGTGAGGCTGATGCCGTTGGACCCGGTTCCCGCCGCACCCAGCGCGGGCATCCCCACCGACCCGGTACCGGTGACCGGGTTCGCCACCGTCCCGGTCCCTGCCACACCCAGGGCGGCGAGCCCCCCGGTCCCGGTGCCGGTGACCGGGTTCGCCACCGTCCCGGTCCCGGCCACACCGGCTGCGGGCATCCCAACCGACCCGGTACCGGTGACCGCGGTGGTGGCGGGGACCACCTCGACGACGGAGTTGGCCTCATCCACCCCGGTGGTGATCGTCGCCGGCCCCGGCCCCGTGGCTGTGCACGCCAGCACCCCCAGGTCACTGCCACCATGGGTGTTGTTCACATCCCCGGTGGACGACCCCGCCAGCATCGACGCCGGGGACGGCAGCACCAGCCCCCCGCCCCCCGACCCCGCCGAGTTGACTCCCCCGAACCCGTAGATCAGCAGGCTGCCGGTTTGCTTCTGCGTGTAGGACGGCGGGTTCAGGGTGGTCTGGTAGCTGCTGCTGGTCTGCAGGCTGTACCCGGCGACCGGGCTGCTGGACGCCCCCCCCCGCACCGCGTACATGACCGCGGACGGCCAGATCGAGGAACTGTCCGTGATCGTGTAACTGGCGGGTTCGGACGACGCCACCCGCCACGCCAGGATGAAACCATCCGCTGCGCGCGCCGGCAGCGACTCGTTGTACAGCACCGTCCACCCGGACGGCACCGACGGCACCCCGCTGGAATACCCGACAAGGGCGAGCAGCAGGAAATCCCCGTTCTGCACCCCCGACGGCACGCTGACCGTAACACTCGTGGTGCCATCCGGGGTTGCTGTGGTATAGCCGACGAAAGACCACGCCACAGCAACCCTCCTCTTCCCGCTGTCAGGTGCCGGTCTGGGACTGGGTGATCGTCAGCGACGAAACCGACACGGGCGCCCCGGAGGTGATGGACGTCGAGTTCAGGTTCAGGTTCGCCCCCGACGTGCCCACCGTCCCGGTCGCCACCGTCGCCCCCCCGGAGGTGACCAGCGCGCAATACCCGGCGGTGCCGGTCGCGACCGCGGTGGCGGAGGTGATCGTGTTCGCGGTGGCGGTCACCGTCCCCCCCGACGCGACCGCGGACCCGAACGCGGTGGGGCTGAACGTCAGCGTCGCCAGCAGCGTCCCGGTCAGTGCCCCATCCAGGGACGGCTGCGACCCGGTGTAGATTTTCAGCGTGCCGCCGTTCAGCAACGCGGTCACCGCGTTGACAGCGGCTTCCGATGCCGCGTCATACCACAGCGAACTCACCGCCCCGCCACCTCCCCCCCGGGCCCGTACCGCTGCAGAATGCAGGACCATCCCCACCGGGTCTGCGTGGCCGCGTCCTTGTCCTGCGGGCCGGGCGGCAGACAAGCGCCCTGGTCATACCAGCCGTACGCCCCTTCCGGGGTCCCCCGGGCTGGCGGCAATGTGAAACTGCCGGTCCCGGTGATCTCCTGCACGCCCGGCTCATCGCGTCCCGTGTCATCCACGTCCGGCTTCTCCTGGTCCGTGCCGTCGTCTCGCGGTTCCGCAGCCACCCCTGGTCTCCTCCACAGTTAGGCGGGTATCCACGCCCCGGTGCGCCGTCCGCCGTTCCGCGTGTTGAACTGGTACGTCTGGGCTTGCAACCGGTCCCATATCCGCTGATCCGCCAGGTCCCCGTGCAAATGCACCTCAACGACCGGGGACGCGGCAGCCCCCACCGGTTCCGGCCGGCCGGTGCCGTTGTACGCCAGCGTCAAACCCGGCTGCAGCCATCCGCCCTGGTCATACCAGCCGTAGGCCACCTCGTGCGCCCACGCAGCCGACGGGGATCCGTACCGTTGCAGGATGTACGACAGGCCCCAGCTGATCTGCGCGGCTGCGTTCCCCAGCGGCACCGGCCCGTGGCCGAGGGACTGTGCGATCCCCGCCGCCCCGGAGGAGGGGTTCACCGCGTACGGGTTCCACCCGGATTCCCGCATCCACAGCGAGTACAGGGCCTGCCATTGGCTGCCGGTCCACCCGTAGGCGGCTGCCATCTGCTTGCCGAGCGCCACCGCGCCCGCGTTGCCGCCCCCGCCGATGCCGAGAAGTTTCGCAAGGCCGGAGCCGACAGCGCCGAGAACGTTCCCTATCTTCCCGAGCATGCTGGCGGGCAGTTCCGCGAGGTTGATGAGCCCCTTCCCGATCACCGCGGCCAGCGCCTGCGGCCATGACCCGAAAATCTTCCCGACCAGTGTGTGCGCGTCATGTGACAGGCCCTGCACGAGGCCGTGGATGAGGTTTTCCCCGAGCCCGGCCATGACGGTGGAGGGTGAGGCGATCCCGAAGAAGTGCTTGACCGCGTTCACGATCGGGTCCACCAGGTAGGTGCGGACGAAGTTCGCGATCCCGGAGGCGGCTTGCATGATGCCGTTTTTCAGGCCGTCCACCAGGTCAGTGCCGATGATGTGCCAGATGCTGGCCGCGGTGGACGCGAAGGTGTGCCACGCATTAGTGAAGAACCCGGCGATGTTGTTCCACACCTGCTCACCCCATGTTTTGATGTCCTCCCACGCCTGATGCCAGTGGCCGGTCAGCAGGTCCAGGGCGACGGAGAACAGGGCAACAAGAGTGTCCCAGCCGATTTTCAGCGCCGCCTCGATCGCGTCCCACACCACCTGGGCGGCACCTTTGATCGCGTCCCAGCCGGCTGCCCACACCGCGCGCAGGACCGCCCACCCGGCCCGGAAAACCCCTTCCACCACGTCCCAGCCAGCCCGGACGATCGGCTCAAGAGCACCCCACGCGGTTCTCGCGTCCGCGGTCAGGCCGTCCCAGAAGATGCGGGCGTCTTTGCTGAGAACACCGCCGATGCCGCGGAAGATGGAGGTGATCGTGTCCCAGGTGACACGCCAGAGTTGTTCCAGTTCCTTCCCGTGGGTGCGCCACCACGAGTCGAACCCGGACACGATCGTGTTTTTCACGTCGGTGAACGCGCCGGCGATAGGGGTGATGATGGTGCGGCGGACCCCGGTGAACACCGACTGCGCGGTTTTCGACACGTCATCCCACACGGTGGTGAACGTGCGGCCGATGTCCCCGGCGTACTGTGTCACGGAGCGGGCCATCGCTTCCGCGTACCGTTGCACGGTGACGGTGAGGACCCGCCAGTCGTTCGCTGCGACCTGCGGGAACCTGGACAGGTGCGTGCCGGTGGTCTCCCAGTGCAGGTTGTTCTGGTAGCTGGCGCCCAGGGTTTGCACTGCGGCGGCGTGATGATGTGTGGCTTGCGTGACGCCGCTCATACTGCTGATCAGCGCCCCGTTGTAGGAGGTGACCTGCTGGTGGGTGAACCCGAGATGCTGCAGCGTCGTATCCAGGGCGGACAGGTTCTGGGTGAACGCGCGGCTGTGGGGGCCACCGGACCGGAACGCGTTGATCACCCTGCCGAGCTGGGCTTCGAACCCGGCCTGCCGGGTGACGGCCTGCGCGGTCGCCCCGATCACGTCGGTTTGCAAGGTGCCGGTGAACGTGGCCGCGACACTGTTCAGACCGCCGAGTTTGGTGGTCGCGGTCGCCACCGCCTGGTTGAGCCCATGGGTCGCGGTGGTAGTGTTCCCCACCCAGGTGGTGAGCTGCTGGAAGTTAGTGATGTTCGGGTCGACCTGCTGAGCGATGCCGATCAGCTCCCCTTGCGCTGCCTGCGACTGGGACGCGTACGGGATCAGCTGCGCGACGAGTCCTTTGATCGCCTCGGTGTACTGCCCGGCGGACAGCACCCCGGCTGCCATCGCGGTGCGCAGCCAGTCGGAGGTGGTGCCGGCCTGGGTCACTGACTGGTCGAACGACTGCCACACCTGCGCGGACTGGCCGGAAAACGAGGTGAGGGCGTGCGCGATCTGTGACACCGACAGTTGCGTTGACCCGGAGAAAGCGCTGATCTTGCTGCCGGTGGTGGTGGAGATGTTCCCCATCTGCTCCAGGTCGGAGTAGAAACCGGCAAGCGCCGACGTCCCGCCGGTCAGGGTCTGGAAGTAGGCATCCCACGCCGAGTTGAGTTTGCTGACCTGCGTGTTCTGCAGGGAGGTTTGCAAGCTGACAGCGTTCATCGACGCGCCGAGCGCCCCGCCGACCTGCCCGATCTGGGTGTACCCGGTGACGAGGGCGGCGATCTGCTGCCGGGCCACCTGGGCGGCGTGGCTATTGCCGTGCAGGGTTTGGGTGAGTTTCACCCCGGACGCGGCTGCGATCGCGACTGCGGCGGCGAAACTCACCTTGTAGGTGGAAGAGATGTACCCGACGTCGCTGGCTTCGGTGCCCAGCGTGGTGATCAGGTGCTGGTGTTCGGTTTGCAGGGCGCTGACGTCCTGGCTCACCCCGGAGGTGATCGCCGCCCACGCGGAGGTTTTCGTGCTCAGCACTTCCTGCGCTTGGGCGAGCTGCCGGTTAGTGGCTGTCAGCGCCTGCGCCGTCGTGTTGATCACGGAAATGTCGGGGGCTTTCGCCAGCATCTGGTTCACCGACGCGACCCACTGCTGGGTTTGGTCTTTTGCGGTGACAACCGCGTACGTGAACACGCCGATCGCCACGACGGCGTCCAGCGCCCACCCGGCAGGGCTGGTGGCGAGGAACACGACCAGGGACCTGGCGAACGTCCAGAACCCGGTGGAGGCGGCTTTCGCGGCGTTCCCCGCACTGGTCATGGCTTCCGCGGCGGCGCTGCCTTCCGGCAGCAGCTTCCCCAGCCCCAGCAGCAGCGCCCCGATCCCCCTGGTGAGCAGCCCACCCCAGCGGATGAACTCTTCGAACGCCATCGCGGCGGTGATGAACGGGGCGGGGATCTCCGACACCCACAAGATGACCCGGCTGATCGCGTCCGCGATTTTCAGCAGCAGCTCCGCGAGCCCGGGCATCGCGGACGCGAAGTTCAGCACCGCGTGCCCCACGTTCCCGAGGATCTGCCCGAACTCCACGAAGTCGCTGACCGCTTTGCTGAGCAGCCCTTCCAGCTGGTGGCCGAACGCGCCGGTCATGTCCACGGTCACCTCGGCGGCGAACCGCTGGAACACCTGCGCGACCTGCGTCCCCATCTGCGCGAAGTTCCCCAGGTGGGCGCGGGCGATGTCGATCATGTTGCCGAGCAGGGACCAGGCGATAGGGTTCGCGGCGTCCTGCGCGGCTTGCAGCGCGTGCCCGGTGCCGAGGATGTCCCCGGCGGTTTTCCCGAACGCGGGGCCGAGCGCTTCGGTGACGGTGCGGAGGGCTTGCATCCGCACCCCGGTGCGTTCCACCACCCCCTGGTACATGACGAGGGCGCCGGCTGCGGCGGCGACCGCGCCGGGGATCGCCACCGCCAAGTACTCGGCGGTGCCGGAGATGATCCAGTGAATAGCGTTGGCGGACAGGCCGAAAATTCTCCTGCCGCCCGCCGCTCCCGCCGCCGCGCCTGCGGCTGCCGCCGCAGCACCCCCCCCAGCCCCCCCAGCCCCCTCGGCGGCGGCGAACCGGGCCGCTGCGGCGGCGGCGTCCTGCGCCGCAGCCGTCTCGGCCACGGCGGCGGACAAGTCCCGTTCCGCGCCGGCCGCTGCTGTTGCCGCCGCCGCCTGCGCGAGATCCTCCGCAGTCAGTGCCCGCGCCGCCGCAGCCGCCGCCGCCGCTGATTCGGCTTGCGCCCGGGCCGCCGCCGCAGCGCGGGCTTCCGCAGCCGCGACCTCGTCTATCACAGCAGCCGCCGTCCCAGCCTCCTCGGCGGGGACCGGCGGCACGATCACCGTGCCCCCCTCGGCGCCCCCGGGGACGGTGGTGGTGCGGGCGGTGGCTGCCGCTGTCATCGCCGCCGCCACATCCGTCGGCACACCTTCGGTTTCGTACCGGACCCGGATCACCGTCTCGTGCAGCACCGGCAGCGCGTCGATCGCCGCGTGCAACGCCTCCACCGACACCAGGGCGGCTTCGTTCGCGCGGGTGAACGCCTCCGCCGCGGCGATCATCGCCTCCACCCCGGCGACGTACCGGGTGGCGTCCGCTTCGAAAACCTGGGTGACTTCGGGAAGTTCCTCCGCCGGCACGGGCCACCCCCCCGGTTTTCAGAAGTAGAAACTCATCGTGGCGGCGAAAGAAGACACCGCGGCGCGCCGCACACTGCCGTCCCGGATGACAGCTTCCCGCGCCGGCCGCATATACGGCCGGGGCGGCACGTACACGCTGGTGCGGTACCACCACCGGCCGTCCATCCGCCACCGCATGTACCGGCGGTTACGGGCGGAGATCACCGCCCCGTACTCTTGCACCGTCGCGTAGATCACGTGCGGGGCCACCGACGCGGACGCAGCGACCATGCCATGCGCGGGACGCACCATGATGGACGACCGCAGGTCCCCGCTGATCCGCGACGGCGGCGCCCCGCGCGGTGCGGGGGTGCGGGTGAACGGCGGATGGTACCCCGATTCCCGCAACGTCACGTCCTGCACATGATGCTGGAACGTGTTCGCCATCGCGTTCGCCGCCGGCGCCGCCGCCGCCGCTGCGGTGTCCCGCAACCCGCGCAGGTAACCGGGCAGCTGGGCCGGGGTCACCGCGGCATCCTGCGGGACGCGGCCATCGTCCCCCCCACGATCCGGGTGCCGGCGGCCCCACCCGCCGCCGGGGGGGCCGGGTGTTCGCGGCGGGCTTCCGCTTTCGCCCGGATAATCAACGGAAGCTGGTACAGCTCATCCAGGGTGAGGTCATCGACCTGGCGGGGATGCCAGCCGCGGGTTTCCGCGAACTCGTCTTTCAGCAGCATCTCCGCCGACACCCACCCGGGGAGAGGGCCTTTCCCGGTGCGCAGGAACGCGACTAGGCGGCGGAACTCGGAGGGTTTGGGGCCGTCCACCTCATTTTGGTGAGCAACGGTTCCACCTTCTCAGCGAGCGTGTTGTAGTCGTCGATGTCCATCACCTCACCGATACAGCCGGCTTTCGCGACGTGCCGGGACGGGACCGGCACCCCCGCGCGTTCCTCGTAGCTCCACGCGGTGATGATGCGTTCGAGGAGAGCGTTCCGCATCTTGTTTTCCATGCCGCCGGTGATGCGGGACCGGCCGCTGTCGTCACGGTCGAACACGATCGCTTCCTGCACAGCGAACTTGTCCGCTGCTTTCAGGTCGTCGCGGTACTCCACCCAGTTCCCGGATGGAAGGTCAACACGTTGCACGCATACCCGCTTTCCCCGCCCCCGGCCCGGGGGCGGTCAGTAGATGAGGGAGGACACGAGGGTGAACTTGCCGGGCGCCATCCCACCGGAGCCGCCCACGTCGGTGGGGTTGGCGACACAGTCGAAGGTGGTGTCGTAGCCGATCAGCACCGAGTTGCGGGTGGGCGCGGACTTGGTGAACGCCGCCCTGGACGCGGTGAACGTCAGCGACGTCTCCGCGGCGCCGGTTTGCCCGTTCGACACGGTGATGGACAGCGACGGCTGGGAGTTTTCCAGCATGTACGACAGGGCGGATTCGTCTTCGGCGACGGTGAAGTTGAGGGTGCCGGTGATGGACAGTTCCCCGCGGGCGATGATGAACGGGATGTTGGACCCTTGCGCCGTGTAGTACGCCTGCAGTTTCCGGGTCACCGACACCGCCCAGTCACCGATGTCATACACCGGTGTGCCGCCGATTTTGATGGTGGACTGCCACGCGGCGACCGGTTCCACGGCGGTGAGGGATTTCACCGGGGACGCGGACGCCGGCGCGGACGGCCACGAGTTCCCGGTGAACTTCACCTCCAGCAGCTGCTCAGCGTTGCCGGTGAAGTCCAGTTTCGACAGGCACGCTGACGGGTAGCTGCGGGCCCCCACGTTGGGGGTGAGGGCCGTGTAGTCGGTGAGGGTGTGGGTGGGTGGCTGCGCCCCCGGCACCCCCGCGTACCCGAGGTCGCTGTTCAGCAGAGCGAACGTGGAGGTGAACGGGGCGGACACGGTCGCGACGGTCGCGCCGCTGGTGTGCGGGAACCGCAGCGGGTACCCGGTGAACGTGATCGTGGACCCGGACGGGGCGGCGGACAGCTGCACCACCTCAGCGGCCGGGCCGGTGTCGATCTGCACGTACGCGCCGTCGGTGTACCCGGTGGCGGAGGTGAGGGTGGCGGTGGTGGCGCCCACCGTGGTGCCGACGGACAAGGTGGTGGTGTTCGCGGGACTGGTGCCGGTCGCGGACAGGTCCCCGAACGTGTTGTCCAGCATGAACCCGTGGGTGTCGAGGAACACCGGGCCGCCGAAGTTCAGTGTCGCGTCGGCGGGGCCGAGGATCTGCCCGTAGGTGAGGGCCATCGACCCGCGGATCGCCTCGTCGGGCAGGAACTTGGGGGTGTCTTCCGGTTTGTAGGATTTGGCGTCCTGCGGGATGACGTTGGTGGGGAGCACCGCAGTGCCGGTGGTCATCTCCCGCGCCACCCCCACCCAGGATTGGGTGGACGGGGCGACCGCGACCGGGATGTTGTTACCTGCCATCGCTGTTCACCTCTCCCGGCCCGTCAGCGGCCTTCCCGGCACCCGTTTTGCCTGGTTTTTCTGGGTTCGCCTCTGCGGGCCCGTCAGCGGCTTTCCCGGCAGCTGGCTTGCCTGGCTTGTCTGGCTTGGGGGGGGGATTGCCGGGGATGAACCGGTGGTCGGCGGGAACCGGCGGCAGCGGCCACCGGGACGCGGCAGGTTCAATGTCGTACACGCCGCCCGGGTCAGCGACCAGGGTCGTCCCGGTGCCCGTATCCCGGTAGCTGGGGTAGACGCGCCGCTGATGGCCGGTGTATGTAGCCCGCACACAGCTCCTTCACATGACAAAAAAAGGGGAAGGGACATGCCGCCCCGGGAGGGGGCGGGGGAGGGGGGAAGCAGGTCAGGCGCGGAAGATTTCCCACACCGTGACGGTCAGGAGAGAATCAAGCCGGTTCCACACTTCGTCGCTGACAGCGACCAGCCCGGTTTTCCCGTCGATGACCTCACCGATGTTGACGAGGGTGGACGGCTGCCCGGTGTAGGGGTCGGTCACCGGGACCTGGGTGGGGGCGGTCCGCAGCGCCACGCACACCGCGTCCACGATCCCGGGGAACAGGGAGTCGCTTCGCGGGTCGGGGGTTTCGTTCGGCTGGAACCAGGTGAGGTAAACGTCGAGGGTGTGGACGATGGATTTGGTTCCCGACGGGGTGTCCCACCCGGTGTTGCGGGGCACCGTGCCGCCGGTTTTCGGGTCGCGGGTTTCTTTCCACTGCGACGGCCACACGTACGCGGTGGGAACCTGGGTTTCCTCGTCCGGGTCGGGAGGCAGAATGTAGGCGGCCATGTTGCCTCCGGTTCCCGGTGGCATCGGCAGCCCGTCCAGGAGCCCTTTGACGTAGGTGAGGCACGACGCCACCGGCATGAGGGTCAGCCTTTACGCGGCGCGGCGGGTTTTTGCGCCTTCTGCGGCTGTTGCGGTTTCCCCCCGCCGGTGCGGGCGGGCGCCGGCTGGGGAAGCATGGCGGTGCGGCGCCGCGTGGTGTGCGCCTGCCGGCGTGCCGCCGCGTGCTGACGTCGGGTAGCCATCGTGTTTTCCTCCTGTCAGATGACACGCCGGTAGGGGCTGAGCAGCAGTTCCGCTTCGGTGCACAGGTCGTCGACGTGCTTGACGGAGGTTTGCGTGGCGGGTTTCAGCGCCTGCACGGTGGTGGTGGTCGCTCCCCTGGTGAGGGCCTGCGCGGTCGCGAACAAGATCACCGCCCATTCCGCAGAGGCGGGCAGGGTGGTGACCGCCACCCCCGGCTGGTGGGGGAACCGCAGCGGCGCCGCCAACGTCAGCGTCCCCGGGCCGGCTTGCGCGGACGCGGCGGTGACCTGCACCACTTCCTGCGCCCCGGAGTCTTTGACAACCCCGGTCGCGCCGGTCACCCCGGCACCGGAGGTGACCGCCCACCCGGTGCAGTCATCCACCTGCAACGAGGTGTCACCTGCGGCGGCGCCGGCGGTGAGCCCGGCGTGCGGCCACCCGTTCACGTAGGTGACCCGGATCGCCCACCCCTGCCGGCCCAGCGACCAGTCCGCCGCGCCGGGACCGATGATGACCGACTGGCCGCCCCCGCCAGCGCCGGACGGGGCGGCGCTGCCGTACACCCCGGCGGGCAGGTATTCCGGTTCCGCCCACCCGGCCGGCAGGGGTGTCCACGTGCGGGGCCACACCGACGCGGGGCAGGTTTCCACCTGCACCACCGACAGCACCGGCCAGCGTTGCAGCACGATCCGCGTGTTGCCGGTCGCCCGCTGCCAGGTGACCCGGAAATCCGGGCCGTGGTACACCTCGGTGTCCAAGGTGGCGCGCAGCGGCCCGTTGACGTACTCGTCGGCCTGGGCGGTGGCGCGGGCGCAGATGTTCGCCATCTCCGCTGCCCGCTGTTCCTGGGTGGCGTCCCGCCACGGCGGGATGGTGCCCCACGCGATCCCGGTCGGCGCGGTCCGCAGCGTCTCCGGGGTCACATACGGTGTCAGCGGCCCCACGGGAAGCGTCACCCGGCTTTCACCTCCCCGCGTGCGCATTTCGTGCACAGGTAGGTGCCGCGCTGGTCATCCCACACGATGTGCCGGGCGCACACGGGGATGCCGCACACAGCGCAGCTGGTGACGGGCTGGGACGCGGCGGCGGCGTTCCCGCGGCGGCGGGTGCCGCACCGGCGGCACATTCCCCGTGACCCGCGCCGCCCCACCAGCCCCTCCTAGGCGCCTTTCAGCCGGGCGATCAGCGCTGTTTTCGGCCCGGTGGCGTCCAGGCCACGGTCGCGGGCCATTTTCCGCAGGCTCGCCGCCGGCAGCGACCCCAGATCCGGTTCACCCTCCCCGCCGCCGCCGGCTTCCAGTGACCGCGGCGCGGTGGGCTGCATGCGGGCACCGCATTCGGGGCAGAACCGGCTCCCCGCCGGCACCTCATGCCCGGCGGGGCATTCCAGCGTCCCCTCCACGGGAATGTGGGCCCGCACCCCGGTCAGGGCACTCGTCAGGGTTTCCGGGAGCGGAACGTTCGCGATTTTCGCGAGCGCCAGTGCCTGCACGTAGTCGCGTTCTTTCGCGCCCCGCTGCTCGTAGTCTTTGCGGGCGGCTTCCTCGTCGGGGGTTTCGGGGATCTCCGACAGCCGCCCCGACCACAGCGGGTCGTCTTTCAGGGCGGCGCAGCAGGCGGGGCAGTCGAGCCGCCACACAGGTGCGGGAGCGCCGCGGGTCACCGGGCGGCTGTGCCCGGCTCCGCACCCCCCCCGGTCTTTGGGCACAGCGACACTCATCAGGTCACTGCGCGCATACAACGACATAGGTTCAGGTTCCTTCCGTCAGGTCTTGCTCCGGGACGGTGGTGTGCCCGCAACGCGGGCACACCACCGACCACGCCTGCCACAGCCGCCGGCACGGCCGGCACCAGCGGCCTTCCCGGGTGCCGATCGTGAACGACTCGGCGCGGATGAACCCGGTGCCCGCGTACTGGCTGGCCGCGAGCGCTTTGGCGTGCCGGTCGTCCAATGTCACGGTGCCGCCGGGTCTGGTGTCGTAACGGGTGCCGTCCGCGCAGGTGAACCCGCCGCAGCCGGGCGGCAGATGCGCACGTGTCCCCACGTCAGCCTCCCGTCACGGTGACCACGCCGGCCGGCACCGCGGTGGACTCCCCCACCGCCCACAAGGTCACGGCCCGTGACCCGGGGAATCCGGAGAAGGTCACCACCCCACCGGGCGGTACCGGTGCCCCGTTCCCGGAGGTCACCTGGCTGCTGGTGCCCACGTACACGGCGGTGCTGCCACCGTTGGTAATGATCACTTGGCAGGGGCCGGGCGGGACGTCGGCCAGCACCACCGGGGTGGCGGCGACACTGACCTGGGATGCGGTGATCACCCTTCGGCCACTCCCTCCTCGGGACAGGCACGGCCCGGCACCCAGTGCCGTCGGGGTGCCGGGCCGTGGCCGGGCGGTCAGCGGTTACTGGAAGGGTGTGGTGTCACTGACCTGCAGCCCCTGCAGGATGCCGCTGTAGAACGGGGCGTGCGCGACAAGCGCCCCCAGGAAGAACAGCGAGTACCGGAACGACGCGTCGATCACCGGCCAGGACACGGAAATGTAGTCCTGCACCATGGTCATCTCCCACGCGTTCGCCACGTTCGACCAGGTCTGCGGCAGCTGGTAGGTCATCAGCAGCGCGGTGCCCTGGCTCATCCACGGGTGGACAACCAGCTTCAGCACCGACCGGGTGATCGGGTTCTGGAACTCCGACACGGCCGCGCCGACCCGCACCCCGGGCACGTCGGACTGCTCGAGGAACAGCCGGTAGTTGGTGGACGCGCCCTGGGCGATCACGTCGTTGGACAGGCGCATGATGTCGCCGCCGTCGCCGAGGATCTCCGCCGGGTCGGCGCGGAACGCGCCGGGGGAGTCGTTGTTGATGCCGTTGGTTTCCCACAGCCCGTCCAGCGCCTCGTACACGGCGTTGTAGGACAGGTGGGTGCCGACCGCCTGGTTGACGTACCCGCCCTGCCAGGAGATGGACGGTCCCTCAACGACCGCGTTGGCGTAGGGACCGGACCCGGACGCTGACAGGCCGGTGAGGGTGGGGATGATCCCTTCCATCCGGTTGGGGCTGCCGGTGCCGGAGTCGGCGGTCATCGCTTCCGCCCCGGAGGTGGGAAGCGCCCCCTGCAGGGTGAACCGGACCCCGCCAACCGAGTTGCCGGTCTGGGTGCCCCGGTACAAGGTGATCGTGCCGGTGGTGCCGCCGGAGCCGTTCTGCCGGGACGCCCCGGCCATCAGGTAGAAAGTGCCGGCGGTGGACCCGGTGGACACATACAGGTTGTACTGCTGCGCCCCCGGCACCGGGGAGATCGTCACGTCCACCACCTGCCCGGACGACACAGCCACCGACGCGGACGCGGACGCGGCGGTTTCCCCGTAGTAGTTGAGGGCGGTCACCACCACGAACACGTTCGTGGTGACCCCGGTCAGCGGTGACTCCCCCGACCCGGCGTTCCGCGCGGTCAGCGCCGGCGCCCCCGGGGTGGGGATCTTCTGCGAGGAGTGCGCCAGCATCGCGTACTCCTCCGCCATCATGGCTTCCTGCAGCAGCACCAGGTTCGCCAGGGAGGACATGTCCTCCAACCCCTGGCCTTCGAACTGGGCCAGCCAGGAAAGCGCCTCGGTGATGCCGAAAAACTTGTACGGGACGTTGAGTTTGTATTCGGTCTGGGACCCGGACGGGGGAAGGTTCAGCGGCCAGTTGGTGCCGGACAGGTTCCCGCCGCTGGGGTTGACCAGTTCGGGGATAGCGATGTCCATGACTCCCTGACCGCCGGTCTGGGAACCGGACACGCCGAGCAGCCCGTACACCTGCCGGCTTTCACCCTGGCCGGGCGGGCGGGGCAGCTTGTTCCGCAGCACCGTGTACACCGGGTAGATGAGCCGGCTGGGGGCGAGCAGGTCGAACGGCACCAGCCCGAACGGCACCCCGGGCAGCCCCAGGTTCCCGGCGGTGAACGACTTCAGCGCCTGCGACCCCAGCATCGCCGACTGGTACAGGTTTGGTTTGGCACGCCAGAAATCGGGGCTGATGCTTTTGATAACAGAATCGGTGTCCCGGTAGGCGCGGTCACTTTCGGTGCGCACCGACAGGGCCACGTTGTGGGCTTTGGTGAGGATAAGCCCCTGGTCCTGTAGCGGGGCGTTGCCGTTCCCGATGTACCCGGCGCCTTTCACCAGGTTCTGCGCCCGGTCGGCGAGCATCTGCCCGGTCCGCGTGTACCGGGTGGCCTGGGCGGCGGCTTCCGCCGCGGCCGGGCCGGTGACGGCGGTTTCCCCGCCGGTGGTGAGAATATCTGCCACACAGCTCCTTGCCTGTGTTACCCCGTGCCAGGCACGGGCGGGAATGCGGGTGTGCGAGTTAAGGGATCAGTCCGGCCATTTTGAACAGTTCCCGTTCCGCAGCTTCCCGCTGCGCCGGGTTGGGGTCACGCAGCCACTGCTCACGCAGCTGCTGCATGCGGGTGGCCTGGGCACGGTCAGCGGCTTCGGCCACGGTCCGCGGGCCCGCCGGGCGCGCGGAAACCTGAGGCGGGTTGATCGCGACGCCTTTGAACGCTGCGGTGGACGGGTCGGGCTGGTCAGCGAGAGCGTCCAGCAGCCGGGTTTGCTTTTTCAGCAGCTTCTCCTGCCGGGCAACCTTCCCGAGCAGCTCCTGGTAGGAGTCAAGGAGGGGGGCGACGGCGTCCCCGACCGCCTTGGTGACATCCGGCGCCGGCGGGGCATACCCGGCGGTTTTCGCCACCGCCGCATCCGCCGCATCTGTTTTCTTCCCCTTCTCCTTCTTCTGGGGGGTGATCCCGGCGGTTTTCCGCGCTTTGCGGAGCTTTTTTTCCAGCTTCGCGGCTTTCGCGGCGGCTTTCGCGGTTTTACGGGCACGCCGGGCCGCGTCGCCGGCCCCCTGGGCTGCGGGCACCGGGTGGGGTGCCGGCCGGGGGGTGGGGGACAGGGCCATGGGGCACACGTCGGGGAAGGTTTCCGCGACGTGGTCGTGCATGACCTGCAGGGCGTGCCGGGCGTTCGCGTGCTCCACGTGCGTGTAGTTCACCGGCTGCGGCACCCCCGGTGTCTGCGGGTAACCCCCGGCGGGGGTGGTTTTGCTCGCCGGGGAGTCCGCGGCGTGCCCGGCGGTGACCGGGCCGCGGGTGAACTGGGCGGCGGTCACATCCCCTGCGGCGGGGTGCACGCCGGTGGTGTGCACCCCGGGGGTGTTGCCGGGGGAGTCTGCGGCGTGCCCGGCGGTGAGGATGGGCCGGCTGAACCGGCGTGGGCTGACCTCCCCGGGGGTGGGGAACGACCCTGGGCCGGGATTGGCGTCCCGGAACGCCTTGTGCGCTTCCAGCCGCCAGTCGTTGAGCAGCACCGGGTCGGTGTTTTTCAGCGCCCGCGCGGCGGTGGCGATGCCGTGGATGCGGGCGGCTTGCGGCAGCGGCATCACCGACACCGCGTCGAGTGCTTTCCGCGCCCAGAACTCTTCACTGATCAGGGACGCCAGGTCGGCGGTGGGGTGGTGGCGTGCCACGTCACCGGGGTGGTAGGCGGGGCAGGTGAGGTCATGCAGCACCCCGAGGACCGGGTCGGTGACCCCGGCTGCCTTGAACCGCAGCAGGGCGGCTTTCTCACAGTCCCCGTCGAGGGTTGGTTTCTCCAGGGGGGTGGGCTGCTCAACGGGGTCGTGGGCGTCGCCGTCCTGCATGTGGGCGTCGTCTTCGAACGCTTCCACCTCCGCGCCGTCGGGTTCCCGGTGGGGGGGGACGGGCCGCATGTCATGCTCGGCGGCGCCCACCGCATGCTCCCCGGGGGTGGGTTTCCCGGCTTTCACCGTGTCACCGGGGTGGTTTTCATGCTCGATGAACGCTTCCGGCAGCCCGCCTTTGCCCTTTTTGCCCTTCTTGCCCTTCTTGCTTGTTTCGCTGTTCTCGCGGGCCGGTTTGGCGTGGTGGGTCCCGGTGTTCTTGGTGACATCCCGGGTGCCGGTGCCGGCGCAAGCGGCGCAGGAGTCCCCGTCGCTGGTGTGGCCGGTGCCGCCGCACGCCTTGCACTTCTTCTTCCTGACAGCGGTGGTCTTGTCCGCCCCTGCGGGGGGGGTGGTTTCGGTGTGGGCGGGGCGGCACTGCGGGCACGGCTGCCCGTCGACCTCCCCCGCGCCGCCGCATTTGACGCACTTCACCTCGTCCGGGACGTCAGCCTTCCCCTTGGTGTCCTTCTCACCCGGCTTGTCGGATTCGGGGATGGGGAAGCCTTTCCGCCGCGCGATCGCGAGGATCCGCTTCTTCAGCTTTTCCGGGCTGTAGTTGTCGGGGCCGGCGCGGCCGATCGAGTGGAGCGCGTCGGACACGTCTTCGGGTGTGACAATCGGGAACGAGCGGTGCTTGCCGGCGAAGTCGGAGTCGGGGAGCTTGTCGCGGTCCACGCCGCCGCCGACGTTGGGGTCGAAGTCCCGTTTCGCCACGTCCGGGTCAGCTGTCTTGGTTCCGGTGTTCAGGTCCACTGGTTTTTGCGGTTCCACCTTGCTGCCGGGGGGCAGCACGATGACTTTGTGGTGGAACGCGGGGTCCCCGGCGATCGCGTTTGTCGCTGCCTTGGCTGCGCCGGCCTGCTGCATGGCGAGCTTGCGGCGGAACGTGGCCAGTTTCGCCAGGTCCGCTGGTGACACGGACACCGACACGTCGGCGGGCAGGTCCACGGTCACGGTGTCTCCCTTGGGGTCCAGGTCACCGCCGAGCACTTTCCCGGTGAACTCGCAGGTGCCGTCCGCGGCGGCCTTGGCGATCTGGAACTTGGTGTTGAAGTTGGACCCGCGGTCCACGATGGACAGTTCGGAGATGCGGGTTGACCCGTCCGGCCGGCCGGTGATGATCCGGGCCGCTTTCCCGGCTGGGTCGAGGGTGGGGTCCCGGTACCGGAAGTCGGGGTTGGAGATACCCACCGAGTAGTCGCTGATGATCCCCATGCGGATGAAATGCTTGGCTTTGGGGTCGGCGATGAGGCTTTTCACGTAATGCCCGTCGGGGGTGATCTCCACATGCATGCCCTTGCCGACCGGCTGGCGGGGGTCGTGGGCCATGCGGACGTTCCCGCCGGTGTCCAGCCATTCCCGGAGCGCTTTCGCGCTCCACTCGGGGTCCACGATCTCCCGGTCACCGTCCACGGTTCCGTCGGTGGCTTTCCCCCAGATCACGATGTCGGGGGTGCCGTCCAGCGGGTTGACAGCAGTGGTGTCTTCGGATTTTTCGATCGGGAAACTGAACCGGATGAGTTCCTGACCGGCGGTGAGGGTCGCGGCCACACAGCTCCTTGCTGGGGTGAGGGGGCAGGGTTTGGTTAGTCGTCGAGGTCGTCAGCGGCGGGGGGCGGGGGGGTGAACGGGGTGTAGGAGTTGGTGCGCGCCACCCACCGGCCGTCTTTGCTGCCACGCAACGGCAGCACGTACCCTTCGGGGGTGATGACCGCGTCGTGGCGGAGTTTCACACTGATACCGGCGTCCTCGAGCGCGGCGAGCGCCGCGGCGGCGTTGCTGAGCAGCCCGGCGGGGGTGCGGTCAGCGGGTTTCCCGCATTCCGCGCACCGCACGACCGTGGGGTGTTTCTTTTTGTTTTTGCGGGTGCGGCTCACCTGCTCGTGCCTTTCTTACTGCTCTTACCGTCACCGTGGTGGGTGGCTTTCAGCTTGGCCCACTGTTTCAGGGCGCGTTTCGCTGCGCGCCGCACCTGCGGGGTGACTTTGACTTTCCCGCCGAACGCGCGGCCCCGCGCCCATTCGCGGATCGCCTGGATCGCGGTGGCGATCGCTTCCTGCTCGCTCATCCCGTGGTCCCGCATGAGCGCCCGCGCCGTGTTCTGCACGTACGCGGGGAGCTGCTGCTTGTAGGGGACGTGCCGGTCGGGGGTGTGCCACAGTCCTTCCGGGCCGAGGTGGTGATGCTGGGTGGACACGACGGGGGTGCGGGCGGACTTACCGAGGTAGGCGGCTAGTTCCGCCGCGGTGAACGTGATGTTCCCAGTCATCGGTTCTGCGGGCTGGCGCCCTGGTGGATCTGGTGGGTGTGGGTTTCGAGGGCGGCTTCCCGGTCCGCGGGGTCGATGACACCCAGGTAGGCGAGGACTTTCTGCCCGAGCAGCCGGCGGGCGAGAGCCCGGTGGTGGCCGTCGACGATGAACGCCCGCCCCCCGCCGGGTTCCTGCACCAGCACGGACGGCTGGACGTGGCCGTGGTGGTCGCGGATTTCCCGGGCGAACTCGGCGACCCGGGCGGGCTGGTGGGTGGCGGCCCACTTGTCTTCGTCGTGGGTGTCGACCCGGTCCCACGGCACCCAGATGGGGCCGATCCACCGGGCGCGTTTCACCCACTGGATGGCTTTCGCGGGGAAGTTGTGCGCGAGCTGCACGTACACGTGTTCGGCTTCGACGCTGCTGGGGTCGGTGTAGTCGGCGGCGCCTCCTGCTTTCCCCACCGGGCTGGGGGGCCGGCTGCGGGGGGTGTCGGCGCCGATGGGGGCGGCGGGGGGCTGGAGGGTGGTGTGGCCGCCAGCCGGCCACATGCCGCCGGCGGTGCCGTTTGGCCATTGCTGCCGTGGCCCCGCCGGCCCGGGGGTGCGGGGACCGGGTTCGGTGGCGTCGTCCCCCCCCGGCGGTGGCAGCGGGTGGGGGGTGCGGAGGGTGGGGGTGGTGTCGCCGGCGCCGCCGCCGGAGGAACCGCCGGCCCGGCCGGCGGTGGTAACCCCACCGGGTCCGTGCGTCCCCCACGTCTGCCCGGCTGCCTCGTCCCCGTCCCAGCGGGGCGGGGCGCCGCCGGGGGTGGGGGCGGGAACCCCCCCGGCGGGTACGCCGGGCACCTGGGTGCCGTCGCCGGTGTGAGGGACCGGGGTGGGTGCGCCGGCGCCGGCTGGCCAGTACAGGTGCTGCGGCTGGCCGTTCAGGTCCACGGTGGTGGTTTTAAGAGCGCGGCCTTCACCGAGGCGTTCCCACAGGGCCGCCATGCCGGGACACAACGGGAGGTGGGTGATTTCTTTCCGTTTGAACCATCCCCACCCGTGGGTTTCGCCGGGGGTGGCGCCGTCCACGGTGGGGGTGAACATGGTGCCCAGTTCCGCGGTGAACGTCCACACGTCCACCCCGCTGTCCCGGTGGTGCAGTGTCAGCGCGGGGCTGACAGGGGGCAGGTCCCCCAGTTCCTCGGTGGTTTCCCGCAGCGCCGCGTTCCACGGGTGTTCCCCGCTGTGGGTTTTCCCCCCCGGCAGCCCCCACGTCCCGTCGTCGCGTTTTTGCAGCAGGTACCGCCACTTGTGGTCGTCACCGGGGGCGCGGAGCAGCAGGAACGCCGCCCGGGACGGGTCTTCCGCCGCGGCTGTTTTACCTACCACGGGTTCGGGTTGTTCCCAGGCGGGGAGGACAGCGCACCGGCACCGGGGGTGGGCGGGGACGGTGAGGTCACCGCTTTGGAACACCGCGGACAGGGGGATGGGGCCTTCCGCGGCGTTCGCCTTGCAGACCGGGCACGCGTCCGCGTCCGCGACCACCCACTGCTTGTACGCCACCTGCTGCTGCTGGTATTCGCGGAACGCGGCGGCGCCCTGGGCGGCCATCACCTCGGTGACAGCGATCAGTTCGGCGCGCATGGGGAACCACAGGAGGCTGGCTAGCTGCTCGGTCACCTCCTGGGGGTCGCGGGTGCGGAGAGCGTCCAGCAGAGCCTGTGTGCGGGTTTCGCTGATCTCAGCGAGCACGGTGGCGCCGTGGGTGGCGAGGAACGCGTTCAGCGCCTGCGGGTAGGCGACCCCGATGGTGCGGCCGTCCCCGGGACGCCACGCCCCCCACGCGGGTTCCCGCCCGGTGACAGCGGCGGCGGCGGCGACGTGACCGAGGTGCCAGGCTTCCCGCCACAGCCGCCGCAGCACCTTGGTGAGGGTTTTCCGTATCACGGCGGCGATCAGGCCGGCGAGTTCCGCGGCGGTGACGGGGAGAGTGCCGTCCACCCACCGGCGGATAAGAGCGGCGGCTTTCCGGGTGGCTTTCCGGAACGCTGCGGACACGCGCCCGGTGTAGGCGGCGACCAGTTCCAGGTCACGCCGCCACCCAGGCCAGTGCCGGCCCGGGGCGGCGGTTTTCACCACCGCCTCACCGTTTCCCGCTGTCTCTTCTCCGGGTTCATCTCCGGGGCCGGGGAGATCGTCCACATCCATGCCGGGGAGGCAGGTGGCGGCGGCGCGCGCGGCGGCTGTTTCCACGGTGGCGCCTTTCGCGACGTCCTCCGCGATCATCGACAGGGCGCGGGGAGGCAGGTGCTGGGGCTGCCAGGTGGAGATCAGCCGGCCTTTCCGCAGGTGCCGCGTGAGGGCTTCCAGTTCCGCGGCGGCGGCTTTCTTCCTGGACCCGGCGACCGGGGACCGGTTCCGGGTTCCCCCGGTGCGGGGGGTGGGGGACTGGATGACCCCGGCGGCGGCGGAGTGGGCGGGGGTGAGAGCTTCCCGGTGCGGGGCGACCGGCGCGGGGTGGGTGCCGTTGGGGCGGGTCTGGCCGCCTCGGCGTATCCGCGGCTGCCGGGTGCGGGGCGCCTCCCCCGGGTCGTGCTGGCCGCTGCTGGTGGGTTGCGCGGGGTGCTGGTAGGCGGCAGCGATCAGGTTGGGAGCCATGCTGAACGGCACCGGGCCCTGCGCAGTGAACACCACCGGTTCGGAGGTTTCCGGCAGCCCCCACGGCGGCATGTCGAGTTTGTCGCGGATCTCGTCGATCGACGCTATCCCGTTCTGCACCTGCTGGATGCCCAGTTCGGTGGCGGCGACCTTGTCCTGGTCGGCGAGCCCTTCGAACACGAACCGCAGGTCATGCTGCCCGCAGATTTCCTGCAGCACGTAGTTGAAGATCGCGGAGATGAACAGCAGCAGCGGTTTGGTGGAGGGCCGCTGGTGGATGGTTTGCCCCGCCTGGGCCATGTACCGGGACGCGGTGGACCCGGGGGTGGGCTGGGCCGCGCTGATCCACGGCAGGATCCCCAGTTCCATCGGGTAAATGTCGAACGCCATGCATGTCTGGGTCATGACGATGTTGTCGAACGCGTCCGCCAGGTCCACTGGTTTTTGCGGTTCCACCTTGCTGCCGGGGGGCAGCACGATGACTTTGTGGTGGAACGCGGGGTCCCCGGCGATCGCGTTCAGCGCGTCCTGCAGTTCCCGGATCTGGTTGGGGGTGAGGTTGGGGTCGCCGGGGGAGATGTACACCGCGGGGACGGTGCCTTCTTTGTAGTAGTCCGCCTGGTAGGACTGTTTCTGCAGCCCGGTCATGATGGGGATGAGGGCCTGCTCGACGGGGGGGAACCCGTAGGGGGTCCAGCGGCGGGTGGTCATCGGCGCGTACAGCAGCTGGTCGGCGCGGAACCGGTTGAGTTCCGCGCCGGCCAGGCCGGCGGCGCGGAGGTCGTCGTCGCGGAGCATCGCGGCGATGTCGGAGCGGGGCACCCCGTACAGGTACTGCTGGTAGGCGGGGGCGGGGGGTGCGGGGACTTCACCGTGGAGGCCGAGGAGGGGGCGGATGGTGGGGCCGTGGATCAGGGACAGGTGGTCCAGGTCGGAGCCGAGGAGCCCCCGGTGCAGGCCGGTGCCGTACTTGGGGCGGAACAGGACCGACAGGGCGTCGTAGACGAAGATTTCCTCCAGGAGGGCTTCGAGGAACGACTGGAACGTCCAGTAGTCGGGGTCGGGGCGGCGGAAAAACCGGGTGGCCTGGTTTTTGCGTTCCCCGAAGTCCCGCATCGCGGCGTGGTCACCTTGGTAGGTTTTCGCCGCTTCGGGGGTGAGTTCGATGGACCATTCGAGTCCTTTGATTTCGTCTTTGCGTTTCTGGATGCAGCGGCGGGCGACGATGTACAGGTCGGCGATGGAGCGGAGCGCGGAGAACGGGGCGAGTTTCAGGCCCTCGCTGCCGGGTTCCCCGACGGGCAGGTTCCACCCGACCTGGTACTGGAACAGCCGCGGGTCGGGCATCGCCGCGCCGGGCGGGGGTTCGTCGACGGGGACGGGGAGGATGGGGGAGAACGGGCCGAACGCCCCTTCGGTGAAGGTGCGGGCGGGGCGGGGCAGGAACGGCCCGTACACGTTCCGGTAGCTGGTTTCGTTCGCGAGGCTGGCAGCCAGCGGGGAGAACTGGCCGTAGCTGGGGGCGTGCAGGGTACCGCCCTGGGGGGCCGGGGTGGGGGTGGCGCCGGGGGTTGTGTGGGTGGCGCGGAGGATCGCTTCCGCAGACGGCATGGTTCACCTCCGCGCAGGTCGGGTCGCTGTCCCGCAGCCGCGTAGCCGGGGACAGGGGGGATGGGGGGGGTTAGCTGAGGGTGTGGCCGGGTGGGGCGGGGACGGTGGTGAGGGACGAGATGGTGGTGCAGGCGGCGGTGAGGAGG